>Ga0209303_1000239_pt1 | contig 48121 bp, 39 predicted proteins | sample SidtaG_3_FD_187449 | JGI IMG/M metagenome (GOLD analysis project Ga0209303, IMG submission 187449) | Marine algal microbial communities from Sidmouth, United Kingdom - Sidmouth_Asex1 metaG (SPAdes) (version 2) | ecosystem: Host-associated > Algae > Red algae > Unclassified | place: Sidmouth...
TAAATCAATAGCTTAGCATCAGCAATTTTTGTTTGGTATGATGCATTATTTTCAATTAATAAAATATGGTATAATAGGCTTAGTGGTAACCTCTATATTTGCCTGTCAGCCAGAAGATGATGCTACCGATAAGCTATCAAAAACCAACCAGAAAGCTACAACTAAAATATTTGAGAAAGTAAACGCCAATCGCTCCAAAATAAAATTTAACAACCAACTCACCGAAAACGACAGCATCAACTACTTTACCTATCCATACATTTATATGGGTGGCGGAGTAGCTGTTGGCGATGTAAACAATGATGATTTACCCGATTTATATTTTACAGGTAATATGGTAAAAAATAAACTTTACCTTAACAAAGGTGATTTAAAATTTGAAGAAATTAGCCAAAAAGCAAATGTGGCCAGCGACAACCGTTGGGTAACTGGCGTAACTTGTTGCGATGTAAATGCCGATGGTTGGTTAGATATTTATGTTTCGGTATCAGGTAAATTTGCCACCACCAAAAATCAGTTGTTTGTTAATCAGGGTGTAGATGAAAATGGTATTCCTACCTTTATTGAAGAAGCAGAAAAACGAGGCTTAGCCGACCAAGGCCAAAGTACCCAAGCTACTTTTTTTGATTATGATAATGATGGTGATATAGATGTTTATGTGGCTAACTATCCTTTCACCAGTTTTAAAACGCCCAATCATACTTACTATTATAAAATGAACGATCCGAAACTGGAAGAGTCTGATCGATTATATGCAAATAATGGAAATGGTTTTTATACCGATGTTACCGAAGCAGCCAATGTTTTAAATTTCGGTTTAAGTTTAAGTGCCTCTGTTGCAGATTATAATAATGATGGCTGGTTAGATATTTATGTCTCTAACGATTTTGCCTCGCCCGATTTCTTTTATATCAATAATAAAAATGGCACATTTAGCAATCAATTGAAAAACAGTTTTCAGCATACTTCTTTTTTTGGAATGGGTAGCGATGCCGCCGATTTAAACAATGATGGTCTAATTGATTTGGTGCAAATGGATATGACTCCGGCAGACAACCGCCGAAACAAAGCCAACATGGCTTCTATGAACATTGCCAGTTTTTGGCAGATTGTCAACTTTGGTATGCATCATCAATATATGTTTAACAGCGTGCAAATAAACCAAGGCATTAGTAAAAAAGGGCTACCGCATTTTAGCGAGGTAGCGCAGTTTAGCAATATGGCTTCTACCGATTGGAGTTGGGCTACCCTTTGCGCCGATTTTGATAACAATGGTTTTAAAGATGTTTTTATTACCAATGGCACCCGCAGAGATATTAACAATAAAGACTATTTTGAAAAATTGAGTAAAGCTACTTATAAAGAACAGCAACAATTTGACACCTTAAATTTAACTTTAAATATGCCCTCGGAAACCGTTGACAATTACATATTTAAAAACAATGGGAAACTTAAATTTGAAAACAGCACTTATAGTTGGGGCTTAAATGAAAAAGGTTTTTCAAACGGAGCAGCTTATGCCGATTTAGATAATGATGGTGACTTAGAAATAATTGTAAATAATATTGATGCGAAAGCAAGCATCTTTAAAAACACAAGCAGCGAAAAGCAGTTAGCCAATTACATAAAAGTACAATTAAAAGGTAGCGAAAAAAATCCATTAGGCATTGGTGCAAAAGTAAGATTACTTACAGCAGCAGGGGAACAAATACAAGAGCAAATTTTAACCAGAGGTTTTCAATCATCAATTGATCCAATTATAAATTTTGGTTTAGATACTGTTACCAAAGTTGAGCAGATAATAGTAACGTGGAACGATGGTAAATTTACCACACTTAAAAAACCAGCAGTAAATCAAAAACATATAGTTAGCTACATAGAGGCAACAGATAAATATTATACTACTGTTTCAACAAACAAAACATCTTACCAAAAAATTTTTACTAACATTACCAATAAAACAAAAGTTGAATACCTACATAAAGAAAAACCTTACAACGATTATTTATATGAAGTTTTAATACCACACACCTATTCCAATAATGGGCCTGCTTTGGCAGTTGCTGATATTAATAACGATGGCTTAGACGATTTTTTTGTTGGAGGCGCAAGTGATTATTTAGGTGAAGTATATCTTCAAGAAAGCAAAGGCACTTTTATAAAATTAAATAATTCATTTTTAAAAGATGACTTAGTAAAAGAAGACATTGCTGCTTTGTTTTTTGATGCAGATAACGACAAAGATGTTGACTTGTATGTGGTAAGTGGTAGTAATGAGTTTGATGCAGGAAGTCCATATTTAGAAGATCGCTTATATCTAAACGATGGATCGGGTGTTTTTCAAAAAGCAAAAAACAGTTTACCTATTGTTACCAATTCTGGCTCGTGTGTAAAAGCTGCTGACTATGATAATGATGGTGATTTAGATTTATTTGTTGGCGGTTGGTTAGTACCTAAGCAATATCCTAAACCTGCCAAAAGTTTTCTGTTACAAAATGAAGGTGTACAAAATGGGCAGCCAAAGTTTATTGAGGTAACAGATAAAGTTGCCCCTATCCTTTTAGAAGCAGGCATGGTGACCGATGCGGTTTGGTTTGATTTTGATAATGACAACTTATTAGATTTAGCAATAGTTGGGGAATGGATGCCGATCACCATCTTAAAAAATACAGGGAATAAATTTGAAGGCCTTACAAAAAAATTAGGTTTAGAAAACACCGTAGGTTGGTGGTACAGCATTACAACTGCTGATTTTGATAAAGACGGGTACGCCGATTTAGTTGCAGGTAATTTAGGTTTAAACCATAAATACAAAGCCAAGCCCAATGCTACCTTCGATGTTTATCTAAACGATTACGACAAAAACGGAAAACAAGATATTGTATTGGGTTATTATAATGAGGGCGTTCAATACCCTGTGCGAGGCAAGCAATGTTCGTCTGAGCAAATACCAAGTATTGGCATTAAGTATAAAGACTACAACACTTTTGCAGAAGCCAGCTTAAAAGACATTTATACCCAACCCGATTTAGAAGCGGGTTTACACTACAAAGCCCAAACTTTTGCTAGTGCGTTTATCCAAAACAAAGCCGGTAATTCTTTTCAAGTAACACCTTTGCCTACCGAAGCTCAACTATCTTCTATCAACAGCATTATAGTTGAAGATATCAATAGTGATAATATTTTAGATTTGGTTTTAGCAGGTAACTTATTTGGTTTTGAAGTTGAAACGCCACGCAACGATGCCAGTTATGGAGTTACACTTATCGGCGACGGTAAAGGTGATTTTACTAACCTGCCCTACTCCGTTACAGGTTTAAAATTAGGAAAAGATACCAAAGCCATAGCAATCATAAACATTGGCAATACTGCTGCAATGTTAGTAGCCAATAATGCTGATACTTTACAGGTTATTAAAGCTTCATCTAAATAAAAAATGCACTATAATTGGAAGTAGATAGTTTCATAATTTTTATTTTATAATGTATTTTAGTAAATAGATGATCCAATGTTTGTTTAAATTAATCTTCAAATATTAGCGAGCTGCAAAAAACACCAATACATATTTTCTATCTTACACAAAAAATAATTGACTAATGAAAGCGATGCTTTGTAAACAATTAGGACACCCGAGTAAAATGGTTTTAGAAGAAGTGCCCTCACCACAGCCCAAAGAAAATGAAGTGTTGTTACAGGTAAAAGCTTGTAGCGTCAACTTTCCTGATACATTAATGGTGCAAGGCTTATATCAATTTAAACCACCAGTACCTTTTTCACCCGGCAGCGATGTATCGGGCATTATAAAAGAAGTTGGGGCAAAAGTAAAACATCTTAAACCTGGCGATGAGGCTTTTGGCATTGTTGCATATGGTGGTTTTGCAGAAGAAGTAGTAATGCCCGGCAAAGCAGTTTTTCCAAAACCAGCCGATATGGAACATAGCATCGCCGCATCTTTTATGATGGCTTATGGCACATCTTACTATGCTTTAAAAAACCGAGCACAATTAAAAGAAGGCGAAACCTTGTTAGTATTAGGAGCTTCTGGAGGCGTTGGTTTGGCTGCGGTGGAGTTGGGCAAAATAATGGGAGCAAAAGTTATTGCGGCAGCTTCTACCAACCAAAAGTTGGAGCTTTGCAAACAATATGGTGCAGATGATTTGATTAACTATACCAAAGAAGATTTAAAAACCAAAATAAAGGAATTGACCGAAGGAAAAGGTGCAAACGTAGTGATAGATCCTGTTGGTGGCCACTATACAGAAGCAGCTTTAAGAGCAACCGCTTGGGAAGGTCGGTTTTTAATTGTTGGTTTTCCGGCAGGCATTGCAAAAATACCCATGAACCTGCCATTACTAAAAAGCTGCCAAATTGTTGGTGTATTTTGGGGCGCCTATGCAATGCAATTTCCTAACGAAAATATGATGAATACCATAACCTTAATTGAAATGTATAGAGATGGAAAACTGAAACCACACCTACAAAAAACCTATGCTTTAAAAAATGCGCAGCAAGCATTAATAGATATGATGGAAAGAAAAGTAATGGGCAAAATTGTGGTAATGCCATAACATAGCTGAACAATAGTTTTTAATTTTTTTTGAAAACAAGCGGTATATTCCAATAAAACAGCAGCCCCGCTTTCCGCTCAAATCCCGCACCTTACAGGATGCGGGATAACCGCTGCAATCGGGTTTAGGTTGCAAGCCTTTGCGCCTTGTTGCGGGCTTACTAAAAATTTTTGCTATTACACCTAAAATATTTCTTTACACTTACACATACAACATAAATAACAATACAAATTATTTTAATGTGTAATTTTACCAACCTGCCCCTTTAGGATAGTGTTAACTTTAAACCAAAAAATAACTTGGATAATTCTACACTTAAAAAGCCACTTCCCAAAAAATTCCTTACCTTTGCACAAACAATGAAAACAAATAATTTACAACATCATCATTTGCAAACTTGTACTCAAGCAAGGTGGCTATGATATTGATGTAAATCAACAAAATATTTTAACCCGTTTGAGTAAAGTCGAGCGGGTTTTTTTATGCCTTGACTTGTCAAACACATGTAAAATCAACAATGAATAAATTAAAAATTGCGATTCAAAAAAGTGGCAGACTCAACATAGATTCGTTAAAGTTGCTGAAAGATTGTGGCATCGCTGTTAACAATGGTAAAGACCAACTTAAGGTTGAAGTGCAAAACTTTCCTATGGAAATATTGTATTTACGCAATTCAGATATTCCTCAATATATTGAAGATGGAGTAGTTGATTTGGGTATTATTGGGGAAAACCTGTTGATTGAAAAACAAAAAAAAATTGAGGTAATTAAAAAATTGGGCTTTTCAAAATGCCGGGTTTCTTTAGCTGTACCAAAAGAAGCAAAGGTCAATTCTATCCAATATTTTAACGGCAAAAAAATTGCAACATCTTACCCAAACACCGTTAAAGCTTTTCTAAAAGAAAACGAAATTGAAGCGGAGCTTCACGTAATTTCTGGTTCCGTAGAAATTGCACCCAACATTGGTTTGGCAGATGGTATTTGTGATATCGTTAGTTCTGGCAGTACCTTATTTAAAAATGGTTTAATAGAATTGCACACCCTGTTTAAATCGGAAGCGGTACTGGCCAAGTCGGTAAAATTAAATGCTGAAAAACAAACATTACTCAATCAATTATTGTTTAGAATTGAAGCTGTTTTAGAGGCAAAAAATACTAAGTATATTTTAATGAATGTACCTAATGACAAGATTGCCGAAGTCAGTCAGATTTTACCAGTTTTAAAAAGCCCAACCGTATTACCATTGGCAGAGCCGGGTTGGAGTTCCTTACACAGCGTAATTAAAGAAAAAGAATTTTGGGAAGTAATTGACCAACTAAAAGCAGCCGGCGCAGAAGGTATTTTGATTATACCGATTGATAAAATAGTGAGATAATATGGAGATTACACTAAATTGAAAAATAGAATAACCCAATAGTAAAATAACAAAAATATAACTTCGAAGATACGTATTTTCAGATTATATTTGCACGTAAATAGTAAGGCATGAATACGAAACTAACACTTAGTTTAAACAAAGAGGTAATAGAACGAGCCAAGATGTATGCAAAGAACAATAATATTAGTCTTACATTTCTAATAGAAAATTTCCTTCAAAAAATAAGCTCACAAACCTTAGAAGAAGAGGTGAAAGGGAGTATTGTTGATGAACTTAGTGGAATAATTAATTTAGATAGCTCCATTGATGAAAAGGAAGTTTTAGCAACCTATTTAACTGAAAAATACAAGTGAATTGGAAAAAGTATTTGTTGATACTAATATTATCTTAGATTGGTTAGCTAATCGTCAGCCTTTTCATATTTCAGCTCAAAAACTTTTTAAAAAAGTAGAAGATAAAGAGATAGAGTTATTGATAAGTGCCGTAAGTTATACCACAACAGAATATTTTTTACAAAAGCAAATAGGTAAAGCTAAGGCAAGGCAAGCACTTGCAGCAATACGAACAATAAGCAGCGTGTGTAAAAATTACGAAAAAGAAATTGATTTATCGATAGCCTCCAATTTTAAAGATTTTGAAGATGCTTTTCAATATTATTCCGCATTAAATAACGCTGCGAAAGTATTAATAACCAGAAATCTAAAAGATTTTAAACATTCAGTAATTCCAATTATGAATGCCGAAGCATATCTAAAGACGATTTAATAATTATGAAAGTAGTTGAATATCCACCAATAGAAAACTGGCAAGCCTTAGCTACCCGACCAACTTTTGACAAAGTACAACTTAAGCAACAAGTGCAAATCATTTTATCAGAAGTCAAACAAAACGGTGATAAAGCTTTATATAACTTCACTAAAAAATTTGATGGCGCTGAATTAGATGCCTTAATTGCAAGCGAAAATGAAATAGAAAATGCTGTTGAAGCAACGCCTGCAAAACTCAAACAAGCCATCCAAATAGCCAAACAAAATATCGAACGATTTCACTTAACACAAACCGAACCCACGCTAAAAACCGAAACGATGGCTGGCGTACAATGTTGGCGAAAAAGTGTCCCCATTGAAAAAGTGGGCTTGTACATTCCAGGCGGAACAGCACCTTTATTTTCAACTATTTTAATGTTAGGTATACCGGCAAAAATTGCTGGATGTAAGGAAATTGTTTTATGTACCCCGCCAAATAAAGAAGGCAAAATAGCGGACGCCATATTATACACAGCCAATTTATTGGGCATCACCAACATACACAAAATTGGTGGAGCGCAAGCCATCGCAGCTATGGCTTTTGGTACGAAAACCGTTCCTCAAGTGTATAAAATTTTTGGACCCGGCAATCAATATGTAACGGAAGCTAAAGCACAAGTTCAGCAAGATGGCAATGTTTGTGTTGCTATTGATATGCCAGCTGGCCCAAGCGAAGTTTTAGTAATAGCCGATGAAACTTGCAAGCCTGCCTTTGTAGCTGCCGATTTATTGTCGCAAGCCGAGCATGGAACAGATAGCCAGGTGCTGCTTTTATCTGATTCTAAAAGTGCGATTGAGCAAGTGTTGGAACAATGTAAAACGCAATTAGAAAATTTGCCTCGTAAAGTTATCGCCACAAAAGCATTGGAAAACAGCAAAGCCATCTTACTCAACAATTGGGAAACTTGCATAGCATTTAGCAACGCTTATGCACCCGAACATTTAATTATCGCATCTACCCAATACCAAAAATACGAAGACAAAATAATCAATGCCGGTTCCGTTTTTTTGGGAAATTATAGTTGCGAAAGTGCCGGCGATTATGCCAGTGGAACTAACCATACGTTACCCACCAACGGCTATGCAAAAAATTACAGCGGCGTTTCGTTAAGTAGTTTTGTGAAGAAAATTACCTTTCAACATTTAAGTAAAACTGGTTTGCAAAACATTGGTAAGGCAATAGAAATTATGGCAGCAGCGGAAGATTTGATGGCGCATAAAAATGCGGTTACTTTACGATTAAATGCAATCAAAAATGTTTAACCTAAATAAAATAACCAGAACCAACATCAAAAAAATGAAGCCTTACTCTTCGGCAAGAGATGAGTTTACAGGCAAAGCCAAAGTATGGTTAGATGCCAACGAAAATCCCTTTGATTCGGATTGGAATCGATATCCTGACCCACATCATACCCAAATAAAAAAAGCATTAGAAAAATTAAAAAAGGTTCGTTCAAATCAAATTTTTATAGGCAACGGAAGTGATGAAGCGATTGATTTATTGTTTAGAGCTTTTTGCGAACCGGGTAAAGATAAAGCCTATATCTTTCCACCTACGTATGGCATGTATACGGTGAGCGCATCTATTAATAATATTGAAGTTGTTGCACATAAATTGGACAAACATTTTCAGTTGCCATTGGTTGAAACAATTGCGCCTTTCCAAACCAACGGTTTGTTGTTTATCTGTTCTCCAAACAATCCAACCGGAAATATAATTGATGCAGAAGCCATCTTATCTTACACCAAAAAATTTAAGGGTATAGTTGTAGTTGATGAAGCCTACATTGATTTTGCAGAAACTAATAGTATGATAAATTACATCACCGAAGTACCCAACTTGGTGGTTTTGCAAACTTTTAGCAAAGCTTGGGGATTGGCTGGTTTGCGGGTTGGTATGGCTTATGCGCAAGAAAATATTATTGCGATCCTGCATAAAATTAAGCCTCCTTATAATGTAAATGCATTTAGTCAGCAAGCGGTTTTAAAAGCAATCAATGATAAAGCATCTTACAAAAAACAATTGAAAAGCCTTAAAGAAGAACGCCAAAAATTGAGAGAAAGTTTATCGGATTTAGCGTGTGTTAATTTTATTTATCCTTCACAAGCCAATTTTTTATTGGTGAAATTTAAGGAAGCAAAACGTATATTTGAACAATTAAAAGAAGCAGGCATAATTATAAGAAACAGAACAAAGCAAGTGAACAATTGTTTAAGAATTACGGTGGGCACGGCTGAACAAAATCAACTATTATTGAATGCATTAAAAGCCTTAGATTTATGAAAAAAGTTTTATTTTTAGATAGAGATGGAACGCTGGTTTTAGAACCCGAAGATGAGCAAGTAGACAGCTTAGAAAAGTTAGTATTTTATCCGGGTGTGTTTAAAGGTTTAGGTAAGATAGTTGAGGAATTAGATTTTGAATTGGTAATGATAACTAATCAAGATGGCTTGGGAACCGATGCTTTTCCGGAAGATACTTTTTGGCCTACGCATCATAAAATAATACAAGCTTTTAAAAATGAAGGCATTGAAATTAGCGAGGTGTTGATTGACAAAACCTTTCCAAAAGATAATGCCCCAACCAGAAAACCGGGAACTGCTTTATTGACACACTATTTAAAAGGTGATTATGATTTAGCCAACTCTTATGTAATTGGTGATAGAGATTCTGATGTAGAATTGGCAAAAAATTTAAATAGTAAAGGCATCTTAATTGGAGAAGGTAATGAAGAAGCCGACCTTTGTACAACAAGTTGGCAAGCAATATATCAACATCTAAAAGGTCAACCCAGAAAAGTAATTGTACAAAGAAAAACCAAAGAAACGGATATTGCAGTTGAGTTAAATTTGGATGGAACAGGCAAAGGCAGTTTTGAAACAGGTCTCGCTTTTTTCGACCATATGTTAGCGCAAATTGCTAAGCACGGTGGTTTTGATTTGAGCATAAATTGCAAGGGCGATTTACATATTGATGAACATCACAGCATAGAAGATGTTGCCTTAACTTTGGGTGAAGCATTTTTGAAAGCATTAGGCAGCAAAAAGGGAATTTCCCGTTACGGTTTTTTATTGCCGATGGATGATTGCCTCGCTCAAGTTGCTATTGATTTTGGCGGCAGACCTTGGCTGGTTTGGGCTGCCGATTTTAAAAGAGAAAAAATTGGGGAGATGCCAACAGAAATGTTTCAACACTTTTTTAAATCGTTTAGCGATACCGCCAAATGTAATTTAAATATAAAAGCGGAAGGCGAAAATGAGCATCATAAAATAGAAAGTATTTTTAAAGCCTTTGCTAAAGCAATGAAAATGGCAGTCGCAAAAACGGGCGAGTTTTCCATACCCAGCACCAAAGGAAGTTTATGATTGCGATTATAAAATATAATGCAGGTAACATTAGCTCGGTGCAAAATGCGTTGAACCGTTTGGCTTGTAAATCAGTTATAACAGATGATGCCGAAACAATTTTAAAAGCCGACAAAGTAATTTTTCCAGGCGTTGGGGAGGCAAGTTCGGCAATGTATTATCTTAAAGAAAAAAAAATGGACGAACTGATTATTTCATTAACACAACCAATGTTGGGCATTTGTTTGGGCTTGCAGCTAATGTGTAAACACAGCGAAGAAGCCAACACAACCTGTCTTGGAATTTTTGATTCGGAGGTAAAATTGTTCCCTCAGGATGTTCAAGAAAAAGTGCCACACATTGGTTGGAATAATTTTGAAAATATAGAAGGAACTTTATTTGAAGATATAAGTATTCGTCAAGATGTATATTTTGTGCATAGTTATTATGCCTCGGTAAGCAACGAAACCAAAGCAACCTGTAACTACATTGTACCTTTTAGTGCGGCCATGCAAAAAGATAATTTTTACGCCACGCAATTTCACCCAGAGAAATCAGCCGATGTAGGTGCTCAACTTTTAAAAAACTTTTTATCATTATGAGGATTATTCCCGCAATTGATATTATTGATAGTAAATGTGTTCGACTAACCAAAGGAGATTATCAAACCAAAAAAATATACAACGAAAATCCTTTAGAAGTAGCTAAACAATTTGAAGCTAATGGTATTCAATATTTACATTTGGTGGATTTAGATGGCGCAAAGTCAAAGCATATTGTCAATCATAAAATTTTAAATGCTATTTGTAAAGAGACCAATTTGAAAGTGGATTTTGGAGGCGGCTTAAAATCGGATAAAGATATTAGAATTGCCTTTGAAAATGGCGCAGCACAAATTACGGGCGGAAGTATTGCCGTAAAAAATCCAGACATTTTTTCTGCTTGGTTACAACATTATGGGCAAGATAAAATTGTTTTAGGAGCAGATTGTAAAAATCGGAAAATAGCCACCAACGGTTGGTTAGAAGAATCTGAAAAAGATGTAGTTGATTTCATAAAAAGCTATGAAGAGAAATCTATTAAATACGTTATTTGTACAGATATTAGTAAAGATGGGATGTTGCAAGGAACGGCTAATGAGTTGTACCAGGAAATTATTAACAAGACAAATGTTCGTTTAATTGCGAGTGGCGGTGTTTCTTCTATAAACGATTTACAGCAATTGAAAACTTTGGGTTGCGAGGGAGCTATAATTGGTAAAGCTATTTATGAAAAACGCATCTTACTAAAAGAACTACAACAACTATGCTAAAAAAAAGAATTATACCTTGCTTAGATATTAAAGACGGACGAACCGTGAAGGGCGTTAATTTTGTAGAATTAAAAGATGCAGGCGACCCAATAGAATTGGCAAAATCTTACGTAAAGCAAGGAGCAGATGAATTGGTTTTTTTAGATATAACCGCAACTGTTGAAAATCGAAAAACCTTGATTGAGTTAGTTCGAAAAATTGCGGCTGAAATCAATATTCCGTTTACGGTTGGTGGAGGTATTCGTTCGGTAGATGAAGCTTCCGCTTTAATTAAAGCCGGTGCGGATAAAATTAGCATCAACTCGGCGGCTATTAAACAACCAGAATTGATTACCGAAATAAGCGAACAATTTGGCAGCCAATGTGTGGTTGTAGCCATTGACACTAAATTAATTGATGAAACCTGGTATGTATTTGTACACGGTGGCAGAACAAATACCGAACTCAAAACTTTAGCGTGGGTGAAAGAAGCCGAACGAAAAGGAGCTGGCGAAATACTGTTAACTTCTATGAATCACGATGGAACAAAGAAGGGTTTTGCGGTTGAATTGACTGAGCAGGTTAGCAACTTAGTCAACATTCCGGTAATTGCTTCGGGTGGAGCAGGAGCGATGGAACACTTTAAAACCTTGTTTAAAAAATCCACTATAAGTGCAGGTCTTGCAGCCAGTATTTTTCATTTTGGGGAGATTGATATTCCAGAATTAAAACAATTTTTACATCAACAAAACATAGCCGTTAGATTATGAAAATAAGTGACATCAATTTTAAAAAAGGAGCTGGTTTAGTGCCAGTTATTATACAACATGTTTACACCATGCAAGTGTTGATGTTGGGTTATATGGATGAAGCTGCCTACAAAAAAACAAAAAAAGAAAAACAAGTTACTTTTTTCAGTCGCAGTAAAAAAAGGTTGTGGACGAAGGGCGAAAGCTCGGGCAATTTCTTAATTGTAAAAGATATTCAATTGGATTGCGACCAAGACACCTTACTAATTAAAGCCGAACCTATGGGCCCTACTTGCCACAACGGAACGTCTTCTTGTTTTCAAGAAAAGACACCCATAAAAACACCCAAAAAGACCTCCAAAAGAACATCTAAAAAAACAACAATTGAAACGTACAAGGGTTTTATATATCAATTACAACAAACCATACACCAACGCATAGACGATAAAGATGCTCAATCGTACACTAATAAACTTTATCAAAAAGGCATTAACAAAGTTGCTCAAAAGGTAGGAGAAGAAGCCGTTGAGTTAGTGATTGAAGCGATAGATAATAACCTTGATTTATTTAAAGACGAAGCGGCCGATTTGTTGTATCATTTATTGATTTTGTTGAAAGCCAAGGGAGTTCAGCTGGAGGAGGTTGAAGGGATTTTGAAGGAGCGGAGTGAAAAATAGTAGCTTAGTGAAAGAAATTAAATATTCAAAAATTATTGTTTTATCGACCATATAATAATGCTTATGGCAAGTTTATTCAAAGATTTTATTGCCAAAAACTACGCCTTTAAAAACAGAAGTTTTATGCTGATGCTACGTATTTTAAATAATGGGTACTAACATTTCAAAACAACAAACCAAGTAAAAATTCAACTAACGAGTCGTTAGCAGAATAACAGCATATCAAACATCTTATTTGTTATTAGGCAATTGAAAATATTATTAATGAACTACAAACTTTTTTTGTAACATCAATATTTTCTAAATCTAAAGATTAATAAACTTTACCAGTATCATATAGTTTGAGTAGCTGACAATTTCTTAAAATAGCTAATAACTCCTTTTTCTTTTGATTGAAGGCAAGCAAATAGACGGACGATCTAAAATGGAAATCCATATTTTGATAGTTTAAATGATTTTCACCTTCGGTTATTTTATAAAGTTGTTGACCTCTATTTGCAATTTAGTAATAACAGGCATCCTAATTTTGAGCTATTGTACTTAGTGAAATATGAATATGAATTATACTAATAAGTATATTTCTTACAATGTTCAAAATATCAATTGCTTAAATTTGAAATTCAAGTTAATGTATACTTATTAAAACTATGTTTTTGAGTTTATTTACGTTTTTAAACTATGTTTTAAATGAAGTTTCGCCTAAGAAACAATTTGTAAAAATAAACCAATGAACATTTAAAATCTCACGAACATTTTGCATTAAAAAAAAATTTATCTACTTTACTAACCAAAATCAATAAGAGTATGCCATTATTTAGTGATCAAAGCCCCATGGAATACGATGCTATTGTTGTAGGTAGCGGTATTAGCGGTGGTTGGGCCGCCAAAGAATTATGCGAAAAAGGGTTAAAAACCTTAGTGTTAGAACGTGGTAGAAATGTAGAACATGGCAAAGATTACGATACCGCCAATTTAGAACGTTGGCAATTACCCAACAACGGCGAAATGACTGCCGAGCAAATGAAAGACTATCCTAAACAAAAGCGAACAGGTTATACTATTGGAAATGGCCACGCCAAGTTTTTTGTAAAAGATACCGAACACCCTTACTATGAAAAACCAAACACGCGCTTCGATTGGATACGGGGTTATCAAGTTGGTGGTCGTTCTTTGGTATGGGGCAGGCAAAGTTATCGTTGGAGTCCGATGGATTTTGAAAGCAATGCCCGAGAAGGAGTTGCCATACCGTGGCCAATTGGTTACGACGATGTTGCACCTTGGTACGATTATGTGGAACGCTTTGCAGGTATTAGTGGGCAAAAAGAAGGCCTGCGCCAATTGCCAGATAGTTTGTTTTTAGAACCTATGGCTTTAAACGCAGTTGAAAAAGATTTAAAAGAAAAGATAAAGAACAACTATAACGACAGAATGTTAACCATTGGCAGGGTGGCGCATATTACCAGCAATACAGATCAATTTGAAAACAGAGGATCGTGTCAATTTAGAAATCGGTGTATGCGTGGTTGCCCTTATGGCGGATATTTTAGCAGTAATGCCGCTACCCTTCCGGCAGCCGAAAAAACGGGTAACTTAACACTTCGTCCTTTTTCTATTGGTCATCAAGTTATGTATGATGAAAATAAAAAGAGCGCAACAGGTATACAAGTAATAGATCAATTAACAAAAAAAACTTACGAATTTAAAGCAAAAATTATATTTTTATGTGCTTCTACAGTAGGCTCTACTTCTATATTAATGCAAAGTACAAGCAACCGTTACCCCAACGGTATGGGAAATGATAGTGGAGAATTGGGACATAATATTATGGATCATCATTTTCAAGTTGGTGCTACCGCAAAGGTAGAAGGCTTTGATAATCGCTATTATAAAGGTCGACGGCCAAATGGTTATTACATACCACGTTTTAGAAACCTACCGTGGATGCCCGAAACTAAAAAGGATTTTTTAAGAGGTTACCAATACCAAGGTGGCGCAAGTAGAGAAGGTTGGTCAAGATCGGTTGCAGAAATGAGTTATGGTGGCGCATACAAAGATGAAATGATGACACCCGGCGACTGGACGGTAGGAATGAACGCCTTTGGCGAAATACTGCCTTACCACGATAATGAAATGGTTTTAAACAATGATAAAAAAGATAAGTGGGGCTTACCTACCGTAACTTTTAGCACCACTATTAGAGAAAACGAAGAGAAGATGCGTGAAGATATGAAGGAAGCTGCTGTCGAAATTTATGAAAAGGCTGGTTATAAAGACGTTCAGCCTTATGATAGAGGTTATGGCATTGGTTTGGGTATTCACGAAATGGGAACTGCCCGTATGGGTAACGACCCCAAAACATCGGTGCTTAACAAGCACAACCAAATTCACGATTGTAAAAATGTGTTTGTTACCGATGGTAGTTGTATGACTTCGGCAGCTTGCCAAAACCCAAGCTTAACTTATATGGCCTTAACTGCCCGTGCTGCTGATTATGCCGTTTCTGAACTAAAAAAACAAAATTTGTAAAACAAACTGTTATGGAAAGAAGAAAAGCGTTAAAAAATATATCGTTAGGAATGGGAGTTAGTATTTCTGCCCCAGCACTAATGGCAATAATTAGTGGTTGCCAAACTGCAAGTGATACAGCAAGTTCAACTTCAGCAGTTTTTAAACCATCTTTTTTAGATGGCGATCAATACAACTTGGTAAAATTATTTGTTGATAAGTTATTGCCTAAAACCGATACCCCCGGAGCATTGGATGTAAAAGTACCTGAGATTATGGACTTTTTATTAGCTAAAGTATACGATACCAAAAGGCAAAATGAATTTAAAGCAGCTATGAAAGGTTTTGTTACTACTTTAAAATCTGATCAAAATATAGATCTTGCAGATGTAAAAGCCAAACACTTGGATGCTTTTTTTACCAAGTATATGGCACCAAAAGACAAAACCGTATTAAACAAAGCCCAAAAATTGGCCAATAGTGATATTGATGAAATAGCGGAAGCCGAAAAGCCATTGGCACAAACTTATAAATTTATTAATACAGTAAGCTACATGGCGGTGAGTGTTTTTTATAGAACAGAAGAAATTGCAACTAATCATTTAAATTTTGATCCTATACCAGGGGTGTATAAAGATATTTCTTTAGAAGAAGTTGACGGCAAACTATGGGCCTTGTAAGATGTAAGATGTAAGATGTAAGATGTAAGATGTAAGATGTAAGATGTAAGATGTAAGATGTAAGATGTAAGATGTAAGATGTAAGATGTAAGGAAATTTAAAATTTCTATATCTTTTGTTTAAAAAGTTAACATTATTTCATTTTTGTAAAAATTTTATTTGGAAAGAAGAAAATTTATAGCCAGCACAGCAGTAGCTGCAGGTGCGTTGCCATTAACTATGTCAGCTAAAAACATAGCTTCACCAATGCTTAAAAATAATATTAACCATAGCGTATGCAGTTGGTGTATTGGTAATACGCCATTAAAAAAGGCATTGAAACAATTAAAAGCAGCTGGTGTAATGGCAATGGATTTGCTCGGCCCAAAACAATGGCCAGCACTCAAAAAGTTAGGCATGCATTGCAGTATGTGCAATGGTGCAGAAATTAATTTGATTGATGGTTGGAATGATTTAACCAACCACAACATCTTAATTAAAAACTATACAGATATGATTCCTTTGGTAGCTAAGGCTGGTTATCAAAACCTAATTTGTTTTAGTGGTAATACCAGAAAACTCACCGCAGAAATAGGTTTAGCAAACTGTATAAAAGGATTACAACAAATTTTACCCTTAGCAGAAAAAAATGGCGTGGTAATTCAAATGGAGTTGTTTAATTCTAAAATTGATCATCCTGATTATATGTGTGACAATACGCCATGGGCAATTGAATTATGCGAACGTTTAAGCAGCCCTAACTTTAAATTGTTGTACGATATTTATCATATGCAAATTAATGAAGGCGATATTATCCGCACCATACAAAATCATCATCAATATTTTGGGCATTACCATACCGCAGGCGTGCCAGGCCGTAACGAAATTGATGAAACGCAAGAGCTAAACTACCCTGCCATTATGCAAGCCATACTCGCCACTGGTTATAAAGGTTATGTAGCACAAGAGTTTATACCAACTACCGATGATAAAGTAGCGGCATTGTTAGCAGGCTGTAAGGTTTGTGATGTTTGATGGTTGGGTTGTTTGTTGATCTAATTTAAACCTCAATTTTTATATTTTATAGTATAAATTGAGAAATAATATTACAGCCAAATTTTCAATCTAAAAAAAGCACCTTAAAAATTTTAAAGATAATCAATGGTTGTATCTTTAGTAATATCATTATGAATCTCTCTATTTAAATTTAACCGATTTTACTAAAGTTAATGGCTTCTATTTGCGAAAAATTAGTTGCAATAAACGCTATTTTTTTTTAGACAAACCTTCTGCAACTTTAATAAAACTATTAAAAAAAAAGCAAGATTAAGTACGAAATTAATGAGCACCATAACAAAGGCTTGGGCGTGTGAGAGCGGCAACAACGAGGCTCCGTGTAAGCAAAATGAAATAAAGAAAACACAACAATTACTCAAATCACAGTAAAGACTTGCTATATCGCTACAATCTTATTAATTTCGCAGCACAAAAAATAAATACTATTATGGGTAAAGGAGATAGACGCTCTAAAAAAGGTAAAATTTGCAAAGGTACTTTTGGCAAATATCGTTCAGCTAAAGATGGTAAGAATACCAGTTTGCAGGCTGCACAAAAATTAGCAACACAAAAAGCAGAATAATATTTAAAAATTAGAGTTCATCACTTATATGAATTCAGAAAAAGTAAACAAAACAGAAGCCGAATGGAGACAGGTGCTTTCTGAGGAGGTATTTCATATTTTAAGAGAAAAAGGTACTGAAAGGGCCTTTACTGGCGAATATGATAAACACTTTGAAGCAGGGGCTTACCATTGTGCAGGTTGTAATGCGCAGTTGTTTGAAGCGAATCAAAAATTTGATTCGCATTGTGGATGGCCTGCTTTTGATGCTGCCAAAGATAATGCTGTGGAGGAACATACAGATAAGAGTTTTGGTATGATGCGTACTGAAATTACTTGTGCCACTTGTGGCGGGCACTTAGGCCACGTATTTAATGATGGGCCAACAAAAACCGGCTTGCGGTATTGCATCAATTCTCTATCATTAAAATTTATACCAAAAGCTTAGTTTCAAATTATACAATGATTGCTAATTCTTCTAAGTACATTTATATGCTAATGTGTTTGATTGTTTTGTTTTTTATGCATTGCACAAGCGAGGTTGATAAAAACAACAAAACCGCTAATAGTAAAGCGGAAACCAATACTTCCAAAAGTTCGTCAGCAGCTACTAACACATCTGGTGATGACTCTCAAAATGGATACGACATCAGTATTCAATTTAGTAATCTCAAAAATATGAAGTGCTATTTGGGGCATCATTTTGGAGATAAGCAGTTTGTAATAGATACTGCCAATATTGATGATAAAGGTAAAGTTAACTTTAAAACGGACGATAATGTTATTGGTGGCATGTATCTTGTCATCTTACCTACCAAAAAATATTTTGAGTTTATTTTAAATGAGCCGAAACTTAGCATTACAACCGACACATTAGATTTTTTAGGTACAATGCAATTTAAATACAGCAAAGAGAACCAGCTGTTTTATGATGATTTACGGTTTTTAGAAGAAAAGAAAAAAGAAGCAAAAGTGATAACTGATGGTTTGGCAAAATTAGATACAAAAGATGAAGCAGCTGCTAAACCATTAAAAGATAAGTTAGGCGCCTTAGATAAAGAGGTAAAAGCCTACCGAGCGAATATTATTGAAAAAAATCCAACACTATTTTACACTAAATTATTAAAAGCGACCCCCGAACCCGAAGTGCCGGACCCGCCTAAAAATGAAGATGGTAGTATTGATAGCTTGTTTCAATTTAACTATTATAAAAAGAATTTTTTAAACGGAATTGATTTTTCAGATGCTCGAATGTTGCACACGCCTGTATTGCATAGCAAAATGAAGCAATACTTTGACCAACTAACTTTGCAACGCCCCGACTCTATAGTTAAATCGGCTTTTTATATTATTGATGAATTGGTTAAAGATGATCAAGATGTTTTTAAATATGTAGTAAACTATGTTACCAACACTTACGAAAAATCGAAAATAATGGGTATGGATGAAGTATTTGTTAGAATGGTAAACAAATATTACAATACCGGCCGAGCTTATTGGATTGATGACACCCAGCTTTTTAAAATTAAAGATAGAGCTTATAAAATGGCGCCTTTATTGCTGGGTAAAAAAGCTCCTGCTATGAACTTGAAAGATCAATATGGTAATTTTGTGAATATGTACGATATTGACAAAGAAGTTACCATATTATATTTCTGGGATCCAGATTGTGGCCATTGCAAAAAAATGACGCCATTTTTAAAAGCTTTTTGGGATAAGTATAAAAATGACGATATGATTATTTATGCTGCTTGTACAGAAGTTGAAAAAGAAAAGTGGATAAAATATATTGCAGACAATGGTCTTGATTTTATAAACGTTGCCGACTTTGAGTTAAGAAGCACCTTTAGAGAAGATTACGATATTTACAGCACACCAGTAATTTATTTGTTAGATAGAGACAAAACCATTAAAGTAAAAAAGATTGGTGCTGACCAATTAGAGCAGGTTTACTTAGATTACAAGGCTGGGAAGATTAAGTAATTTTACTGGTTCATTATATAAAATGCCTTCTTAAAAAAATAATTGTGTGTGTCTATTCTATATACAAAGAAAGGCAAAATTTTACCACATTGAAAAGGTTCTTAACCTTCAATTTTCTTCAATAGTATAGGCATAAAAAAATTGCTTTCAACAACTAACTGTTAAAAGCAATTCCAACTTTAAAATACAAAATTTTAAGTTCAATTATTGTGGCTATTACAAACCCAACTTCTCTACAGCAAACTCAAATTTTATATCAATAAAGTTATTTAATAACTGCCCTGAGCGTTCGTATTCAATTTTATATACCGAAGAAACCTGACCTGCAACACTATTAAAAGCATCTTCTAAATCAGCATCTTCTTTTACAATTACATAGTTATTTTTAGTGCTGGCTATATCTTTCAAGTCAGATTTATCAAAATCATTGCCTTCTAAGCCAATGCAAATTCTAAAATAATCATTCTTTTCAATTTCAGACTTTACACTATTAGGGTTATTGGTATCATTATCTCCGCCATCTGTAAAAACTACTAATGCTTTCGATCCTTCAAAATCCACCAAATTATCTAACATTTTTATACCTTTTTGCGTGGCATCAAACAAAGCCGTTCTATCGGTTGAATTGTTAAAATTGTCAATTTCAGCTTTTAATAGGTCTGCATCTGCTGCTACATAAAATTCTGTTTGATAAATTGCACTTTTTGATGAAAAGAAAATTACTGCTACCTGCGAGCCAGGTGTTCCCTTTACAATTTCATCAACAAAACCTTTGGCATAAGTTTTAATATCTGGTATTAAATCTACCAAAGAACTACTCATATCTAACACTAAAACCGCTGCCACATCTACTGCAACATCTGTACTTGTGTTAATGCTCGAAAATTCATTTTGAACATCCCAACCGTTACCATCATTTTCACTAATGGTAATTTCATTTATAATATAATTACTTTTATTAGAGCTAACTCTAATACCATCTAAGGTAATCACTACATTATTTTCACCTGCTTGTATTGCACGTGAATTGGCAATTTCAACAAAAGGACTTTTATTGACAGGCTGCTCCGAAATTTCTGGATCATTATTTTCCATAAATCGGTACTCATAGGTCGCAAATTCTTTTTTACCAACCCATAATGGATTTTTTTGGCAAGCAGAAAATGTAATGGATATTAATACTACTATTGTTAATAGATATTTCATGACAGGTAAAACTGATTTTTTGATTAATTATTTTAGATAAGAGACTTTTTAACGTTGATAGTTTAATTACTAAATTAATTTTTTTAAAATTTCGTAAAATTTTAAAACTTCTACAAAAGTATTGTACAAAGCTGTTGGGGCAACTCTAATTACATCTGGCTCTCTCCAGTCTGCAATTACGCCAGCTTCGGTTATTTTATGGTACAAATCTTTATTAGCATTTACTACTTGTATGGAAAGTTGGCTACCTCTATCGGCTTCGTTTTTTGGGGTGATGACTTTTACTTTTTCATTGTCCAAACTTTCTACCAAAAAAAGTAAATAGCCAGTCAACGCTTTTGATTTTGTTCTACAATTTTCTAAGCCTGCTTCATCAAAAATTTTTAAAGATGCCCATATTGCAGCCATCGAAAATATAGTAGGATTGCTTAGTTGCCAAGCTTCAACGGTTGATATAGGTTCAAAATCGTCACGCATTTTAAAGCGGGTTTCTTTTTTATGTCCCCACCAACCTTCAAAGCGTGGCATATTGTTTTGGGTGTTTTGGGTGTTTTGGGTGTTTTGGGTATGATGCCTTTGATGCACAAACACACCACCTAATGCGCCTGGCCCAGCGTTTAAATATTTATAATTACACCAAACTGCAAAGTCGCAACCGCTTTCGTGTAAATTTAATGGAACATTGCCAGCACCGTGGGCGCAATCAAAGCCAACTGTGCAACCGGCCTTATGGCCCCACGCCGTAATACTTTTCATATCAAAAAATTGCCCAGTATAATAGTTAGTATTACCCAACATTATTAAAGCAATTTCATCGCCATTTTCTTCAATGTATTTTTTTATGTCTTCTTTTCGCAAGGTTTCTTCTCCTTGTCGAGCTTTCAATTCTAATAAAGCTTCTTCGGGTTGATAACCGTGAAATTTGATTTGCGAAGCCACCGCATATTTATCTGATGGAAAAGCGTGTTCTTCAATTAAAATTTTAAAGCGTTTTGCTGTTGGTCGATAAAATGAAACCATCATTAAGTGCAAGTTAACACTTAAGGTATTCATCACTACTACTTCTTCTGGTTTTGCACCAACCACCTTAGCCATTTTTTCGGTTAAAAATTCGTGGTAAGGCATCCAAGGGTTTTGTGCTTTAAAATGTCCTTCTACGCCGTAGTTTTTCCAATCTGTTAATTCTTGATTAATATGATCTGCAGTAGTTTTAGGTTGTAAGCCCAATGAGTTACCGCAAAGGTAAATGTGAGGTTCGCCGTTTTTTTGTGTTGGAATATAAAATTTTGATCTGAATTTGCTCAATAGATCTTGCTCGTCCATTTGTTTGGCAAAGGCCAAATTACTTTTGTAAACTATCATCCTTTATTAAGTCCAATTCTTTTTGTTAACGCTTCATCTTTATCTGCGCCAAGCCAACGCAACACATTATCACACCAAAGTTCATCTTTTTGTTTGCCCGTCAATAAGTTTTCATCAACTGCCAAATCTAATATTTTTCCTGGGTAAGATGATTGTGGTTCGCTTTCCATTTCCCCTAAAGGGTAAGGATCGTCTAAGCCTAATAATATCTGATCTGTACCACCTAAACGTTTAATCATCAACTCTAATGAAAAGGTATCGTGAACCAAGGTATCAAAATAAATATTGGGATGACCGACTGCTTTACGTGGGTGGGTCATTCCTTCAAACAAATCAGGTCTGCCATCAAAGCCTTGTATTCTTCTACCCAAATTAATTTGAGCTAATTGGCCACCGTGTGCAAAGCAAACCCTAATATTTGGGTATTTGGTATAATAGCCTTGCAAAGTATAAAAGTGGTAAGCATCGGCACATTGCGCCAACATCCAAATTAAGTGAAATCGCCAAGCCGTATTTTCAAGTTGAATAAATTTCTCGCCATCATAAGGGTGAATTTCTATGGCTAAATTATATTGATTGGCCAGCTCTAAAATTGGTTCTATATCTTTATCAAAAATACTACGCCAAGTGCCTACAGAATCCATAAAATGAGTTGGCAAACAAAGCACTTTTAAACCCAACTCCTCTACACATCTTTCTATTTCCCATAGTGCGCCACGCACAAAACCAGAATGAACTACGAAACCACAGGTAAACTTTTTAGGATAATCGTGTTGTACTTTTGCATTAAAATCATTTTGAAACCGTAGCACCTTTTTCATTTCTTCTAAGCGCAAACCATTACCATATAGTTGCGAAAGATTTAAAACTACCGCATGGTCTATCTTGTTCTTTTCCATCCAAGCCAGCTTTTCATTTAAAAAAAAACTGGAATCAGTAACCGGTCTTTTCCAATTTTTTTGTTGCATATATTTACGGTCGGTATCTACCCAAAAAATTTCTTTATCGCGCATAAATGCAGGAATATCTTCTGGATAAGGTAGTAGATGACTATGTCCGTTTATTCTCATTGTTTCAATATTTTAAGGTTTTGTTTTAGCGTATAAAGCTAATTTTTTTATTTCAAAAAATGTTATCAAATTTCTAACTATATTTGAACTAAACAATATTGACTTATGACAGGTATTCAATATGTAAAAAACGAAAAAGGTGAAACCACTTATTTGATGGTTGATTGGAAATTGCACAAAAAAGCCATTCAATCATTTTTAGAAGACTTGGACGATATACAAGCTTTAAAAAAAACAGAAAATGAAGCGTTGATTTCATTTAGTGAAGTGAGAGATGCTTTACTTGAGAAAGGTGTTGCCGAAGAAGAATTGGTGAAATTTAATGTACAAGATTAAGATTACTAAATCGGCTTATAAGCAATTAAACAAGTATGATCTAAATACTTTTCTGCGTATTTTTAACGGTATTGCGTAACTGGCTAACAACCCATTTGATGAACAACAAAATGCAAAGAAACTAATTGATTATGAAGGTTATCGCTTGCGCATTGGTGACTACCGAATACTCTATACGATAGATGTCAAAAATGAAGAATTGCAAATAAAAGTAATAGCACATCGTAAGAATGCCTATTGATTTTGTTCAATATTTTTAAAAATGAAAGTGCTATTTGTTTCTTTCATCATAATTAATACAAACATTTTTGGCATCGGTAAAAAAGCGCAACGCTTCTAAACCACCTTCTCTGCCCACACCACTATTTTTTACGCCTCCAAAAGGCGTGCGTAAATCTCGTTGCATCCAGGTGTTTACCCAAACAATGCCTGCTTGTAGGTTTTTAGCAAAACGATGTGCTCGGTTTAAGTTTGTTGTCCATACGGTAGCCGATAAACCGTAGATGCTGTTGTTAGCTAATTGCAAAGCTTCGGCTTCATTTTTAAAAGGCTGTATAGTTACTACAGGCCCAAATATTTCTTGCTGATTAGTAGCACAATTTTGTGTTAGGCCTTCAATTATTGTTGGTGCAATGTACCAGCCATTTTCAAAACCTTTAATATTTAAAGAATCTCCACCACATAAAATTTTGCCCCCTTCTTGTTTCGCTATTTCAATACATTGTAAAATTTTGTTGTAGTGCATTTCAGAAACTATCGCACCTAAATCACAGTTCTCTTTTAAAGGATGATCGACAACAAGAGCTTTGGTTCTTTCGACAAAATCGTTTTTAAATTTATCATAAATATTAGTTGCTACCAAAATACGAGAACCACACAAACATATCTGCCCTTGGTTTGCGAATGAGGATCTTAAAGTAGTCTCTAACATCTTATCATAATCACAATCGGCAAAAATTATGTTGGGGTTTTTGCCACCCATTTCTAAAGAAACCTTTTTAAAAGAAGTGGCTGCAGATTGCGCAATAATGCCGCCTACCCTTGTGCTGCCTGTAAACGAAATTGCTTTTATACCTTTATGGTTAGTGATTGCTGAACCCACTTTTTCGCCCAAGCCTTGTACAATATTTAATACGCCTTTTGGCAAGCCAGCTTCTATGCAAATTTTACCAAACAAATAAGCCGTGTAAGGTGTTACCTCCGAAGGTTTGGCGATAACCGTATTTCCAGCAGCAAGCGCAGGTGCAATTTTCCAAGTAAATAAATACAGAGGTAAGTTCCACGGAGAAATAGTGCCGACCACACCCAAAGGCTGACGTAAAGTATAGTTAATTGCGTTGGTCATGGAGTGGGCTTCGCTGGAAAACTGTGTAATGGCTTGTGCAAAAAATCGCATATTAGCAGCAGCCCGTGGAATGTCAACCTTAGCAGCTAAGCTTAACGGTTTGCCACTATCTTTGCTTTCTGCTTCCACTAACTTGGTTGCATTAGCTTCAATTAAATCGGCAATTTTAATTAAATATTTACTTCTTTCATCAACAGCTAAGTTTGCCCAACCTTCAAATGCTGCTGCTGCTGCTTGGTAGGCTTGTTCTACATCTGCTTCATCAGAAGCTGGGCATTGGGCATAAACCGAACCTAAAGCGGGTTCGTAAACCGATAACCAATTACCATTTGCGGCTGGTTTAATTGCTCCATTAATAAAATTGCCTAACTCCATTAATATTAATTTTCATTTTTTTCGTAATAAAAAGAAAGCTCTTTATTAAAGTCAATTGGCAATTCTGGCAATTCTGTGCGAGGTATTAGTAAGGAAGAAATATTATGTAGATCTTTAAAAATCTTGTGCTTTTCGGCAGTTTTAGCCAAATAATCGTGACCAGAGGAACCGCCTGTACCTACTTTATTGCCAATCATACGTTGTACCATTTGTGCATGTCTGTAACGCCAAGTAGTAAGCAATTCATCAATATTCATTAACTCGGTTAAAAAATTGAAAGGTGTTGTTAAAATAGGTTTTCCTCTGTATAAATTAATTAATAAGGCTGCCATTGTAGCTTTGTAAGATAGCCTCAATTCATTTTTTTTAATCATTTCATTATGCGCCGCCTCTGAAAAAACTCTTTTAAAATAAGAATTGGTATCACCTAACATTTTCAACCGCATGCTTTTCATTTTATCAGAAAGATAATCCGTTGCTCCAATGGCTGTAGCTTCATTTTCTAACATTTTATCTACTGCCTTTTTATAAACCTCTAAAAAATTGAAATTTTTAAATTGCAAAAATGGAATCCGCTCTAACCAATTTTGTACTAAGGTAAAAACACTTCCTCTTGCTTCAACTACTTTAATCTTTTCTTTTTGTTCTTCATTAAAAACAATTTTGTACGAATGATTATTGTAAGTAATTCTATCCTCATCTCTTAAACCAAGCGTTACTTCAATTAGCCTAAACTGTAAGCTTTGAAAACCAGAAGCTGGGAACAAGTAATTTCTAAAATCCAAAAAATCTAATGGAGTAAGCGTTTCCATTACCGTTATCTGATTAATAATTAACTCCAATATCTCCGAAACACGTTTGAGCCTTAAAGTTGCTTTGTTCAAGTTTTCGGCACCAACAATTTTCTTATTTAATAGCTCACATACCGATTCAATTTCGTGTAATATTTGTTTAAACCATAGCTCATAAACTTGATGCATAATTATAAACAAGGTTTCATCGTGTGCCGATTTGTATTCAAACTCGCCACTACGTGGATTTTGCGCACTTAACAGCTTATCTAATTCTAAATAATTATGATAATGTATAGCTGTATATTTTTCAGATTGATTCATTTTTACTGTTCTCTCAATTGGTGGAATAATACCGAAATTATTTAACATTTTAAAGTAAGCAAAGATGTTTGTGTTGCTAAGTTTAAATAAAAATAGTATTTTAAATGATAGCTCTTTATATTTTAAAATATTAACTAATTTTTGTTTAGTTTAGATGTGATAATTAAAATTTTAAAACGTAAATTTTTATATAATGAGTAAATTACCGCCAGCCATAAACTTTAAAAAATGGATTGATGATAACCGACATCTTTTAAAACCGCCAGTAGGCAATAAAGCTATTTACAATGATGACTATATTGTTATGGTAGTTGGTGGGCCTAACTCGAGAAAGGATTATCATTTAAACAAAACACCCGAATTTTTTCACCAAATAGAAGGCGATATTGTTTTAAAAGTGATTGAAAATGGGGAGCAGCGAGATATTGACATTAAAGAAGGCGAAGTATTTTATTTGCCGCCAAATATACCACACTCACCACAACGGGGTGCAAATACCATAGGTTTGGTAATTGAACAGAAAAGAGCGGAAGGGATGGAAGATGGTTTGGCTTGGTTTTGCGAAAACTGCCATAACGAATTGTACCGAGAACCTTTTAAGCTTAATAATATCGAAACCGATTTACCTATTATTTTCGATAAATTTTATGGAGATAATGATAAACGTAGTTGTGATAAATGCGGCACATTAATGGAAAAACCAGCGTAATAATATTTTCTTTTTTGTTTTTTTAAGATGCAAAATAGCTTAGTAAAGTTGAAGAAATTAACTGATCTAAATTTGATGCAGCTATATTTATTGCATTAACATCTAATTTTTATCTTCACGATCTTAAACATTATGCAAAAAAACGTAAATATATTAGCCATTGAGTCATCTTGTGATGATACTAGTGCTGCTGTAATTGTTAATGGTGAAATCAAATCAAATATAGTTGCCAATCAAAAAGTACACGAACAATATGGAGGTGTAGTGCCTGAGTTGGCTTCAAGAGCGCATCAAAAAAATATTATACCAGTTGTAGCTGTTGCTTTAAAAGAGGCAGGTATTAGCAAACACAATTTAAGTGCCATAGCAGTAACAAAAGGCCCGGGGTTATTAGGTTCATTATTAGTAGGTACTACGTTTTCAAAAACGATGGCATTTGCCTTAAATATTCCCATTATAGGAGTTCATCATATGCAAGCGCACGTATTAGCCCATTTTATTGATGAGCCAAAACCCACGTTTCCTTTTATATGTTTAACAGTTAGCGGTGGTCATACGCAACTGGTTTTAGTAAAAGCTGTTAATAATATGAAAGTATTGGGTGAAACCTTAGATGATGCAGCTGGAGAGGCTTTTGATAAAATTGCTAAAACATTCGGTCTTTCCTATCCTGGAGGGCCACAATTAGACAAATTGGCGCAAAAAGGCAACCCACGGGCCTTCAAATTTGCAGAACCATCTGTACCAAATTTAGATTTTAGCTTTAGTGGCTTGAAAACAAGTGTGCTTTATTTTCTAAAAAAACAAAAAGCTGGTTTTATTGAGCAAAATTTAATTGATTTATGTGCATCAGTACAGTACACTATTGTAAAAGTTTTGATGAAAGAGTTAATAAAAGCAGTTAAAAAATACGACATTACAAATGTAGCTATTGCTGGTGGAGTTTCTGCTAATAGTGAGTTTAGAAAAATTTTTGAAGCAACTGGCAAAGAAAAAGGTTGGAAAACCTACATACCAAAATTTGAATATTGTACAGATAATGCCGCAATGATTGCTATTTCGGCTCACCATCAATATTTAATAAATGATTTTGAGAATTACAATTTTATTCCATTGGCTAGATGGGAATTATAAAAAACCATACCTTTTGTAGGTATGGCCTTAAACAATTATTTCTTAATTAAATGTCTCTTGTTTTCGATTGCATCAGCAATTAAACTTTAGGTTGATATTTATTTTTATAATGCTGTATTTAGATTAACGTGTAAATAATAAACAAATGATGATATCTAAAAAGTGCCGTTGGCATTTTCTTTTTCAACTTCATTATTATCACCTTCTATTTTTAGATTTGTACAATCTGTTTTAAAATATTTTGTAGCGGTGATATAACCTAATTCGGCATCAGAATTACAATCGTCGTAATCTTTCGAACAGATTAGTTGAAGTTTGTATTGGTAATCTGTACATCCATTTAAGCCAAATAAAAACATGGTTGATATGGGGGTGCAATGCGATTTCCAAGTATTATCACTTAAAGCTTTGTGATAAATTTTATAATAGGTATCGGGTACATCAGCCCAACTTAAAATAGCAGAATTATTTCTAATAGAACTAACATTAGGTATGATAGGGCCATTACAGTCTATATCGGTTATAATTACTACTTCTTTATTTGCTGTACGGTCTTCATTATCGTGTACTTTTATAATAATTGTTTCATTTCCAACAATGGTATAATCTAATGTACTCGGGTTATTATTTTCAGTTTTCAAGCGAACTCCTGACGATTTTGTAAAAAATTCAACTCTATCAATATTATTTAAATTTGAAAAACCTGCACCTACAATATCAATATTGTTGCCGATGCTAACATTATTAATGGTGTCTGGATGATTTATGCAATGCCCACTTATTTTGGGGTTGTCATTTAAATAATTTACTGTTAATATTGGAGTAGAAGTAGAATCACTATCATAAGTTTCAGAAACACGGTAACCAGTTCCTTCAATGATTAGAGTTACCGGACTTTCTATATCCCAATCAGATCTGTTTACCAAATGTTGTACAATTGTTTTTAGGCTTGGTGTCTTTTGGTTGACTCCCCTATCTGCAACGTTCTCCCAATTTGGAACTGATGACCAATTTACAGACATTGGTGTTTTAGCTCTGCTGCTTATATTATAATTATTAGGTAAAAACTGAACAGAGTTAGCATTATCTTCTCCATAAAAAATCAAATTGGTTGGGTTCAATTTTCTTTCATCTGCTGTAAATTGTATGCTTGCATCAAGTATAGTTGTACCAGGTGGAACATTTAAGTTAGTAAACCTTAAACCACATATTGTTCCATTGTACCCCATATCTAAATCGTAATTTGAAACATCAACCCTATTATTTGATGATTGTTCTGCATCATTAAATGAGTCTTTAAGCTGAGAAGATACTGTATGCGTTGTGCCGCTTTTTACTTCAATTCGTTTATATGCAATTGGTGAGGGCACTCCATTTATATCATAAGCAATAGCATTAATTTCGTATGCTCTCGGCGTACTAAATTCCGACTCATCAAATTTAAAAGAAAAAGGTTCTGATGTGTCGATACCCTTATTAACTCCATCCAAATAAAAAACAACCGCATTAATGTTGTTTAAAGTGGCTATATTTCTAATTACTATATCACTATTAACTTGGTTATAATAGGTCGCATTATCACTTGGTAATGCTATTTCTATTTTTGGATAGGTTAGACTTTTTTTGCTTGGTATTATTAATACATCCTGTGATTGACCTGTTAACTTGTTTAATCCAGGTTCAACACTTAGCCCAGTTGGCAAATTAAATCTATCATTAATGTTGACTTCATTTATGCCAGTTGAATTTTCGTAGGCAATAGTTCTCAACTCTATTTTTTCTTTATCAACAAAAATTAGTTTAAATTGATTAATCATTTTACCGTAAAAAGTCCAAGGGCGTTGATCGTCTGAAGATCTTAAAGGAGCACCCCAAGTACCTTGACCGGTATAAACAGTACCATTAACTTCATCTTCTTTAAAACCATCATTACACCCAAAACCACCAGTACAAGGTATTATTGGATAGGTGGTACACGCGGTATGTGCATCTCCCTCCAATACTAAATCTACATTATAATTATAAAATAGAGGTGCCCAAAAAGCATATTGAGATGCACCATCAATTTTTAAACCAGTGTGTGGGCGCATAGGTTTATGATATTGAGCAAATCTGTAAATATAATTTTGACTGTTTTGTAAACCATTTGATAACCAATTTGTTTGACTAGCATAGTTAATTATAGTATTCTCTGAATTTAAGGTGAACGCTTTAAATAAATTACCCCCAAAACTTAAAGAATAATATGCCGTGCTGTTTGTACCAAACAAATTAGCTAACTCTGTATTGTTATTTTCGTGATTGCCACGAGCTGGAACTAATGGAGTTACTCGACCATCACTACTTATTGTAGACTGCCAATCACTAAACCAATCTTGCCATTGTTCTGCATTACCATTATCGGTAAAATCTCCATCAAAAAAAACCGCGTGTGGTTTTAATCTTGATACAATAATATTGGCAGTTTGACGTGCCGTTCTGTTCCCTCTGGAATCACCACCACAAATAAAGCTTAATCTTTTATCAGGATTGTCTGGTATTGTTTCAAAGTAATAAACTTGAGTTTCTCCAGAATTATCTTTTATTTTGAAATAATATTTTCTATCAGGAATGAGGTTAGATAACTTTACAAAATTGTTAAACATACCGTACGATGCGTTTGATAAGGTAGCATCTCTGTAAGCTTTTGGGCTAGTGAGGTTTGTAACAGTTGATACATTTGTACCATAATATAACACAGGGTTGGTGTTTGAAGAATTACCAGTATTAAAAACTATAGTAATTTTGGTAGAAGGATCATCAATATAAACAGCCCTAAGCATATCTGGCTGTGCAAAAGTGCAACCAAATATTAAAGCAAAAAATACTGAAAAAAATAGATTTTTAAAATTAAACATCTTAATTTCTTTTATTATTATACATTAGTACGTTAAAGAACTAGATTAGGTTTTACATTTTGACTGATACTTTTAAAGTTTGTAGCAACTACTTTTATAAAACTTTATACCAACTAATTGTATTTCTTATTTAATCAAAAGTTATACCAATTTTTAAACTATAAAGTGAAACATATTTACACTCATTAAAGTATACCTAAGTGTAATATGCCTAACAAAACAATTTTAAACTTAAAAAATATAAATCACCTTAAAGTAATTATATGGCTATTAAGGCTGTCAACATTTTTTGTATTTTTTGGCCGTGGTCTCGAGCATCTATTTTTTGATGCTCCTTTTCGATCTGTTTTATGGGATCCTGATATTATGTCTTCTTTTATTACCAATTTTACTAGTTACAGCTGGACAGATTATGTGACCTCCCCAACTGTTGATTTAAGTATAAAAATACTAACTAAAATAACTGGTGCTTTCTACATTTTTTGCAGTATTGCAGCATTATTGCTAAAACCTAAAAATATAAACATTGGTAAAATACTGCTCGTCGGTGCTGTTTTACTAATAATTTTATCAACACTTTTTTATAAAGAAAAATTTTTAAAATTTGGTCAATTTATTGAATACAGTTGTCAAATGTTTTCTCCTTTGTTTTTGTATTTAATACTATACGCCAACATTAATCAAAAAAAAATAACGCTGCTTTTAAAAATTGCCATTGCATTAACTTTTTTTGGCCACGGGTTGTATGCATTGGGTGTGTACATTACACCTGGTTATTGGACTGATATGGCAATGAGCTCGTTAAGATTTATTGGCTTGTATTTTTCTGAAAGTGAGATAAATAATATAATATATTATGCGGGCATTATTGATATGGCAATAGTTGTAGGTGTTTTTTTACCAAAAAAAATTACTTACCCCTTTTTAATATGGGCAGCAATTTGGGGCTTACTAACCGCTTTAAGTAGGGTTGTTGGTTATACCAATATCTATCCTACTTGGAGTACTTTTACACAATTTTTACCACAAACTATTTATCGGTTACCACATTTTATTATACCATTAGCAGCATTTTTACTTTCATTTTTTCATACAAAAAACACTATACAAAAAGCTGTTTAAGCAGATTAAAAGCAACGAAACTATTTTTTATTTATACTTAGCAGTATTAGCAAAATAAATTTATGCTCTAACGTTTTTATTTGGTATTAAAATTTTTTGAAAAGCCTTGTTTTAGCCTCGAATATCAAAATAGCTGCATCAAATTTAGTTCATTTTCTTTCTTCCGCTTAACTTATTAAACCAAAATAACAAAACTTCATCTTACTTATAGACAATTTTTTTATTATAATTGTAAAAATAAAACTTTATTTGTAAGATGTTAAATAAAATAAAACTAAGCTACTCGTTCATATTCCTATTTTTAATTGGCTTATTTTGCTTTAATGCTAATGCACAAGTTTTAGGGATTTGGAAAACTATTGACGATGACGGGGAAACCGTAAAGTCGCACGTAGAAATATTTGAACAAAACGGAATGTATTACGGAAAAGTAGTTAAACTTTTTAGAGCACCAGAAGAAGAGCAAAACCCTAAATGTATTGAATGTAATGATGATAAGAAAGATCAACCTATATTAGGAATGGAGATTTTAAGTGATTTGCAACAAAAAGGTAAATATTGGCAAGATGGGCAAATAATGGATCCTGAAAATGGTAAATACTATAAATGCTATTTAGAATTGTTAGCACCAGACAAACTAAAAGTTAGAGGTTATATGGGCATTTCTGTTTTGGGCCGAACGCAATACTGGTACAGAATTACAGAGTAAAATAAAATTATTTATAAAAAAAAATGTTCTCAATTAAATTGAGAACATTTTTTTTATAAATTTTATGTATTTGTATAAAATAAATAAGGCATTGATTAAGCGAATTATTTATTAAATAGAAAAATAAATAAGATATTTGCAACGAAAATTGGTGATTAAATGGTTGAAATAGCCAGTATTGTAATACTCGGAATTTTTGCGCAGTGGATAGCTTGGCGGTTAAAGCTACCTGCTATTTTGCCGCTTATTTTAATTGGGTTAGCCGTTGGGCCACTGTCCAGTTTGTTAAGCGAAAGTGGAATTAAATGGTTAGAACCTATTTACAATGGTAAAAAAGGGCTTTTCCCTGGGGAAAGTTTGTTTTACTTTGATGAATTAGCCATTGGTATAATTTTGTTTGAAGGAGCTTTAACCCTAAAGCGAGAAGAAGTTAATAATATTGGGCCATCAATATTAAATTTAATATCTATAGGTTCAACAGTAACTTTTATAGGTGCAACTTTGTTAGCTCATTATATTATCGGTTTAAATTGGTCAGTTTCTGCTTTTTTTGCTGCATTAATTATTGTTACAGGGCCAACCGTTATTGCTCCAATATTACGAAACCTTCAGATAAAAAAAGATGTCGCCTCTGTTTTAAAATGGGAAAGTATTTTAATTGACCCTATTGGTGCCTTGGCTGCAGTTTTAGTATATGAGTTTATTGCTTTAGATCTCGAAGCCGCTAATTTTATTTTAGAATCTTTAAAACACGTTGCCAAAATTGTATTAATTGGCATAGCTTTGGGTGGTTTAGGAGCATTATCTTTAAAGCAATTTTTATCAAGAAATTGGGTACCACACTACTTACTTAATGTATTTACATTAGCGTTTGTATTGGCAATATTTGTTTTATCGGGCATATTAGTGCCAGATAGTGGCTTATTTACTGTAGTAACTATGGGGCTTCTATTGGCCAACATGCAAGTGCCACACATTAAAGAAATTTTATACTTTAAAGAAAGTATTAGTGTTTTATTAATTTCAGTATTATTTATTTTATTGTCAGCCAATATTACCATAGCTGATTTAGAATTAATATTAGATGTTAAAGTGTTAATCTTATTTTTAGCGGTAATTTTAGTTTTACGGCCCATTGGTGTGTTGTTAAGCACCATAAATTCTAACCTAAGTTTAAAAGAAAAGTTATTTATAAGCTGGGTAGGCCCACGTGGAATTGTTGCAGCAGGTATCGCTTCTTTATACGGCACAAAATTGTTAGCCAAAAACTACCCAGATGCCGAATATATAACACCTTTGGTATTTACCATAGTTTTAGGAACGGTGCTATTAAATGCAACAACTGCTGGTTTTATTGCTAAAATTTTTGGTGTAGTTATTGATAAAAGTAGCGGTATTTTAATTATTGGTGCAAATAGAGCTGCCCTGTTATTAGCCAAATACTTAAAAAATAATGGGAGGGAAGTTGCCTTGATAGATAGTAATATTGACAATGTAAGGTTTGCCAAAAGAATGGGTTTACAAGCCTTTGATGCTAATGTTTATACCGATGATATTAAAGATATTTTAGAACTTGGTGAAATGGGTTATTTAATGGCCTTAACTAGTAGTTCACAAGTGAATAAATTTGTTTTAAATGAGTATAAGGATGATTTTGGTAAAAATGGTGCTTTTAGATTAATTACACCAGATGAATTAGATGATATTAACGAAAACCCCGCCGACGGCCTATTTTCTCATACCGATGATTACATTAATTTTAACGAAGTAGCCAGAGATTACCCCATATTTAATGAAGTTGCAATTAAAGGAAATGACAATTTTACAAAATCAATTGAGTTAATAAATAAAGATAGAGATTGTATACCGATGTTTATAAAAACTGCTGATAATCAGTTTGAAATTATACCAGCTAATTCGGAGCAATTAATTGTAAATGAAGGCGACAAACTAATTTATATGGGCAAAAAATTAGCAGCCTTAGAAGAAAAGGACTTGCCGGTTGAAATGGAAGAAAAACAAACCCTCTAAGCAATTTCTTCAGTAGATTTACTATTCTGATAAAAATACCCAGCACTACTTAGGTTAATTAATTTTATGCCAGTTTTTAATACTATCCAAACTTGATTAACTACAAAAAGCAATAAAATGCCCAAATATGTTTGGGCAACCATTGGTTTGGTAAAATAATAAAATGTTACAAAAATAATAACAAAACTAATAATATTTATAAGATATAAACCAGCACCTCTTAAAACATTTTTACTCAAAAATTTAAGATTACTAACAAATGGTTGGAACAAATATCTCTTTTCAAAATCAACTATGTGTAGTTTAAAATAATCGTTAAACAAAAAAACAAAAAACACAAGCACCAAATAAATTGGTAGGGCAATTTTTAAACCATTAATGATCTGTAGATCATTTTCCATTTCTAAAAAATTAGCCCCGCCCGACACTTTGATGAAAATTGTATAACACAAAAAAAATAAGGCAATATGTGTTATTAAAAAGTACAATGTTAGCCTAAAAAAACGCCAAAAATATTTGGTACATCCGCGCCAAAATGTACTGCTATCATAACCAGTAGGTTGATACTTGATTAGGTTGAGAATACCACCCGTAAAAAAAATGTTTAATATAAAAAAGAATAACATTACCACTAAACTTTGATTGAACACAACGGCTAAACCAGTTCCATACTCATTTAAAAAATCGGAAATGATGCCATAGTTAAACCCTTCCAAACTTTCTTGTACAGAAAGTGTATGAGCAACCGTACTTTGTAAATAATTATTAAGTGGAAATGCTGCCAATAAAGCGAAAACAAAATTTACCAAATATAAAATTAGCAATAATCGCCAATGCCTTAGCAAAAACTGCCACCCAAATTTATATGCTTTTAAAATTTTCAATATAATATTAAATAAATACAGTAATTACTTGCATAACTTGTTGCAGCAAACTTATAAATTGTGCAACATATTTTCTAACTCCAATATGCTGATGTTCAATAGAATAGCTATTGTTTAAAAAATTAATATCTAAATCTATTTTTCTTTTAGGATCGATATTAGCGGCCACTACTTTTTTAATAGCAGTATATTTAAAATCAACGCTTCTCTCCTTTCCATCCCAAAATTCTGTAACGCTGCTGCCGTCATCAAAATAAACTTCAATTTCAATTGGCAGTTTCATTCCTTCTAAACGGTTTACAACTACTTTACTTACATATTTTTTTTCTTCTGCTTCCTCTGCATCCGGTATTAAAACAGGTTTGTTAGTATCGTAAACTCCAGCTTTTGGCACTATTTCATTTACACTTATTGATGCAATTTTATAATCACAAACATCCGATCCATACAATACCTGTTCAAAAAACCAATTCATATTTTCTCCATATTTTTCTTTATAAAATTGGGGAACAATCTCATTCACTACATCAATAAAATTTTGCCCTTTAGGATGTTTAAATTTCCAACGTTCAAAATAAGTTTGCATAACCGTATCCATAACTTCTTGGCCAATTAAACCTTCTAAGGTATTTAACCACATTCCTGTTTTGTTATAGGCAATAGTGCCATAACCGCCATGTTTGTAGTGCCAACTTTTTCGGTTGCCTTCCGCTATTTTAGGGTTGTCGTCATTTAAATATTCTGCACGGTTAAATTCGCTACTACCCATTTTAACACCCAAAAAATCTACTGCTGAAGTATTCTCGCCTTCATATTTATCCAAAATTCTCATTTCGTAATAAGTTGTAAAACCTTCATCCATCCAAGGTTCTTCTACCTCATGAGTGGCTACCATTTGCATAAAATATTGATGAATAAATTCGTGTGTAGTTAAAGCTTCTGTAAACTTTAATCCTTTGGGTAAAAAGCTGGCACTTATTGAGGTAATTAAAGTTGGGTATTCCATTCCACCTGTAAAAATACCGTGTATTGGCGGATCGATAATGGTTAAAGTGGAGTAAGGATATTCGCCAACATATTCATCCATATAGGTTAATGCATTGGTAATGTAGGTGAAATATTGTTCTACAAAGTTTACTTTTTCAGGATAGTATAGCACCATTATTTTCACATCTTTCCATTGTTGTTCTTTAACTTTAAAATGCGGTGAAGCAGCCCAAGAAAAATCAATTACATCATCTGCTTTATAATTCCAAATTGTAAAATCACCCACATCTTCCTTTCCTATTAAAGCACCACTCGAACCCACAACATAACCTGTTGGCACTTTCATAAACACATTATACACCCCAAAATCTGCATAATATTCTCCTTTAGAGTGATATTGATGGCAATTCCAAGCGCCATTTTCTGCATAACGCATTCCGGCAGGTTCATACACTCCAACTTTTGGAAACCATTGTGCAAAAAAATAAAAGTCTTTATTATGCCCTGTTCGTGCTGCTTTTCTCGGTATTTTAGCTTTCCATTTAAAATTTACGGTGATTGATTGATCTGGTAAAACTGGGTTCATCAAGCGAACTTCTAAAACGGTTCTGTCGCTTGTATTATCGTCATCGGGCTGAATGTATTTCATTTTATCGGTTAAAATATTCCCAGCTTCATCTTGCATTTCAGTAATTTCCGACCAACCCCATGGATCTGATTTTACATCTATTTTACCCATAAAAGATTTACCCTCTGCTCGTTCTTTGTTAAAGGTAGATTCTGTATTTCTAAAAGCATTATAATACAAGTGAAATTGAAGCGTACGCACGGTATCAATTAAAGAAGGGTTCTTCCAATTCAAAGTAGTTTGGCCAGCCAACATTTTTTGCTCCTCATCTAAGCTTATGTGCATAGTATAATTTGCTATACGAGGCGATAATGCTTCCGCAGCAAAACCACTTTTTATTAGCAATATTAAAATACAACCGAGTAACAGTTTTTTCATAAACAACACAAAGTTAATACAATTGAATACATTAGTAAAGAAATAACAAGCGTTAAATACTTATATTTGACGTCTTTAAAAAATTCAATGTCAAAAGTAAGTTTACCTAAAGGAATGCGCGACTTTAGTCCGCAACAAGTACAAAAACGGCAGTACATTATTAGTACCATAAAAACGGTGTTTGAGTTGCATGGCTTTATGCCTATTGAAACACCAATTATGGAAAATTTAAGCACCTTAAATGGTAAAGGTGGCGAAGAAAGTGATAAGCTTTTGTTTAAAGTTTTAAACTCTGGCGATTATTTAAAGAATGCAGAAGAAACGCATCTTACCAATAAAAATTACAAAAAATTGTTGCCAAGCATAAGCGAAAAAGGGTTACGGTATGATTTAACAATACCTTTAGCCCGTTATGTAGTGATGCATCAAAACGACATAACTTTTCCTTTTAAAAGATACCAAATACAACCTGTTTGGCGAGCAGATAGACCGCAAAAAGGCCGTTACCGAGAGTTTTGGCAATGTGATGCAGATGTGTTAGGTAGTGAAAGTTTGATGAACGAAGTGGAGTTGATACAAATTTTTGTTGCAGTTTTTGAGCAATTAGGCATTGATGTAAAAGTGCATTTAAATACTAGAAAGTTGTTGCTGGCAATGGTAGCCTTGAGTGGAAAGCCCGAGCATTTAATTGACTTTACGGTTACGTTAGATAAGTTAGACAAAATTGGAACAGACAAAGTAATTACGCTACTCGGTGAAAGCGGTTTTGAGGAAGACACTTTTCAATTAGTAAAAGATATTACCCAACATACTAATGATTTTTTAAATAGCCCAGTAGCTAAGCAATTAGAAGAAACTGAAATTGGCAAAATTGGTTTAGATGAAATTAAATATATCTTATCTTTTTTAGATGAAACAACACAACAAAAAATAAAAATTGACCCTACCCTCGCCCGTGGTTTAGATTATTATACCGGGCCAATTTTTGAAGTAAAAACGCCCGATTTTAATGGCAGTATTGGCAGCGGTGGTAGATATGATAACTTAACGGGTAACTTTGGCTTACCAAATGTTGCAGGCACAGGTATTAGTTTTGGTTTAGATAGAATTTACGATGTAATGCAGGCAGCTAACTTGTTTCCAGAAAACTTAGGCTACTATACCAAAGTATTATTTGTAAATTTTGATGATGAAGGAATTGACCAAAAACAACTATTAACATTTAGTAATGAATTTAGAAATGCAGGCATTAATACCGAACTTTACCCCGGCCCAGCTAAACTAAAAAAGCAAATGAAATATGCCAACGATAAGCAAATACCTTATGTGGTGCTGGCTGGTGTAGAAGAACTAAAAACTGGAAAACTTACTTTAAAAAACATGCAAAGCGGAGAACAGGCACAATTAACTCTAATTGAAATTATTGAACAATTGAAGGCGCATTAATAAATGGGAAAAGAACATTTTATTTCTTCTAAAAAATTAAGCATTAAGGAGGCCATACATTTTATTGAATCGCCAACTACCTTACAACTTTCGGAAGAAGCTATTTCAAAAATTAAGCTTTGTAGATCTTATCTTGAAAAAAGGTTAAAAGAACCGGGTGCTGTTTTCTATGGTATTAATACGGGGTTCGGTAGTTTATGTAAAGTAAAAATTCCGAACGAGCAAATAAAGCAGTTGCAACGAAACTTGATTGTTTCTCACGCTGTTGGTGTTGGGCCAGAAATTCCACAACATATTGTTAAATTGATGATCTTACTAAAAGCAAAAAACCTTAGCTTAGGGCATAGCGGTATAAGGCTTAGCTTGGTAACAAAATTAATTGAAATGTACAACCATAACATTTTACCAATAGTTTATAAATATGGTTCGTTAGGTGCTTCTGGCGATTTAGCTCCTTTATCGCATATTGCATTGGGTTTAATTGGCGAAGGTGAGGTTTATCAAAACAACAAAAAAACTACAGCAAAAGCAGCTTTAGTAAAAATTAATTCATCGGCTTTTAAGTTGGATGCAAAAGAAGGTTTAGCCTTAATTAATGGTACACAGTTTATGAGTGCTTATGGTGTTTGGTGTGCTAATGAAGCTAATAAATTATATCAATTAGCTAACTTAACTGCTGCCATAAGTATTGAGGCAATTGGTGCATTACATCAGCCATTTCATAAAAACATACACATAGTAAGAAATCATAAAGGACAGCAAAAATGTGCCGAAAAATTATTGTATCTATTAAAAGATAGTGAATTAGCAAAAGTTGAGAAAACACAAATTCAAGACGCTTATACTTATAGATGCATACCACAAGTACACGGTGCAAGTTTAGATGTGATAGAACAGGTGAACTTGATTATAGAAAATGAGATAAACGCCGTAACAGATAATCCTCTAATATTTCCTGAGGAAGATTTAATTATTTCTGGTGGAAATTTTCACGGGCAACCCGTAGCTTTACACTTAGATTTTTTAAAAATAGCATTGGCCGAATTGGGTAATATTTCGGAAAGAAGAACTTACAAATTGTTAAATGGCATTAATGGATTGCCCGAATTTTTAATAGACGAACCTGGTTTAAATAGTGGTTTAATGATGCCGCAATATACCGCAGCCTCTTTAGTAAGTGCTAATAAACAATTATGTACTCCTGCCTCTGTTGATAGTATTACTTCGAGTAATGAACAAGAAGACCACGTAAGTATGGGCGCAAATGCTGCCACACAATGCTACGATGTAGTGAGAAATGTGAAGCTTATTTTAACTATTGAATTTTTTACAGCAGTACAAGCATTAGATTTTAGAATTAAGTTAGCTAATGGCAAAAAAAGTAGTCCTATTATTAGTAAAATTATTGAAGATTATCGTAAAATTGTGTCCTTCAATAAGTTAGATCGTTTGTTAAAGAAAGATTTAGAAGCAACCGCCAATTTTATTGATACTTTAAATTTTGATGATATTTAGATAATGCAAATTAACTCCGATATTGTGGTAAACCAAGAGAAAATATTCTTAATAAGCAGCATAGCAGTATTTATGTTATTAATGTTTTTTTTGTTTAAGATGCTTTATGTAGGAAATCCATATAGTCATATACCAAGAGATATAGCCACCAAAGTGCCTAATAAGCTCATTGGTATTCAGCCGAGGTTTAAAAATAGTGTTGTTAAGCAACCTACCAAAGTAAAGCCTTTAAAAGAAAAGTATTTACCCACCAACGTAGTGCAAACTAAATTTCAATCAATAGTGCCTGTTACACAAAAAAGTGTAGACACCAGCTTATACTCTAAAAAATATAAGAAGCAATTAAAAGCTTGGCAAAAAAAATATGGCGCAATGGAAAATGTGCCAGACGATATTGTAAAGCAATATCCAAAAGGGTTTTCTTTTTTAATTACTGATAATTATAGCCGTCGATTTGTACCAGCATCAGTTGCTTTGCTAAACCGTTGCAAACCAGTTGATGGATTTGATATGCCTGTTGGCGCACCAAATGGTAAAGGTTATTATATCGCTCAAATTTTTGGAAATAAAGATCATTTAGGCGAAGATTGGAATGGACACGGCGGCGGAAATAGTGATTTGGGCGATCCTGTTTATGCCATTGCAGATGGTGCAGTTTATTGGGCCAAAGTTAATGGCGGTAGTTGGGGTAATATCGTTCGTTTAATTCACAACATTGGCACTAACGATCAACCTAAGTATATTGAATCTTTATATGCCCACTTAGATGAAATTTTAGTTGCTGAAGGTCAAGAAGTTATCAGAGGTCAAAAAATTGGAACTATTGGTGATGCCAACGGCCACTACCCTGCCCATTTACATTTAGAAATAAGAAAAAACATTAACACACCAGTTGGTAAGGCTTACACAAAAGATACTATTGGTTTTCATTATGTAAAGCCTTTGCCTTTTATTGAAAAACGCAGGCCTTGGTTGTGGGCGAAATAATCTGATTTTTTGGGGATAAGAAAACCATAAGCTTCCTAAAGCTTAGGGTTTTTCATTTACTTTTCGATTATTACCAAAAACAACTAACAACAGAATAGAGCATAGGAAAACAAGGCTAAAATATTTCATCAATTTTCATTTTATTAAGAAAAGAAAGTATTAGCTATTTGGAGATAGTTTCAACACTTGAACAAAAAAATCTTCGGTAGCTTTATAAACGCTTTGCCAATCTTTTGATTGATGTTTGTTACTAATACAATGCGATTTTACAGTAGCTAAAGGCACTTCTCTTTTTAAATGATCTGGAGTAGAACTTACTTTATGAAAGTTTCTAATTTTAGGAACAGAAATTATTTTATCACAATTTTCTTCATCTTCATAATAATAAGCTACCAAATAAGGTTGTGTAATTTTTTTAAAAGTTTCATCCGTCATTGTTTTATTTAAAAGCGGAATTAAATTTACCAAACCTTCTATACGATATTTGGTGGTCCAAAAAGGTTGTGCACCACTTTCCATTTTTATATTGCGGTAGTTGCCTCCGAAAATCTTTTTTGCCAATTGCAAACCCCAGGGCATTGCCATTAGTTTACTGCGCCCATCGTGCAAGCCAAAGTTAGGTGAATACATTACCATTGCAAAAGTACTGGTTGGGTTTTCAGCTGCCAAATAACTTGATAACGTACTACCAGTAGAACAAGAAATTACTATTACTTTTTCGCCTATCAATTGGCCAATAGCTAAGGCTTTTTTCGCAGATAGTATTAATTGGTCACCGGTTAAATCTTTAAACGATTCTATACTGCTGCGCCCATGATCTGCTAAGCGAGGTATATACAAATTGAAACCAAATTTTTTAGCGATATCAAAAATTACAGGATCTGACTCTAAAGGGCTGGCAGAAAAGCCGTGCAAATAAACAATACTGTAAGATGTTTTTGCTGGTGATTTCTTTAAAATATCGCTTGCCCAAACAATGCGTGCTTGGTTGTTTGGTTTAATGTCTTTAATTAATGCTTCTTGTTGTGCAATGTGCGTATCCAATTTATTTAATGGAATTGATAACGTTGGTATATCGGCATTAAAGCTAGGCAACGGAGCTTTTGGACCAAGTAGATATAGTAATATTACCAACGTTAATAAAATGAATAGCATTAGCATTATATTTTTCATTATAATATGGTTTTATTTACTAATTTATATTTACTAACACGCTTCGTAGAACGTTAAATCATCATTCCAATTATTATGAAAATACGCACTAACCCATCATATACAATACAATATTGACCCCAAATTGGGTATTGTCTTTTGCCATAAACCGTTTGTTGCGAAAGTCGTAATCCCATTCGCAGCCATAATCTTTGTTGGAATATAAAATTCCTATTCTACCATTAATAATAATGGCTTTTAGGTAATCATGAACTAAGTCATCGCCCCAACCATTTAATTCGAAAGAGGTAGTGGGTGGGCCTTTATCAAAATTAAAAAAGGAGGTATAGAGCTTGTGGTTGTTTGGAATTTTAACTAACGCATCTTGCCCAAATAAACGAATCATTTCGCTTTCGAAGGTTTTAGCAAAAAGGCCATCAATATCGTGATTGCAATCGTCTACAAAAATAAAACCGCCATTATTTACATAGTTGGTTAAGTGTTTGGCTTCCTCATTATTAAACTGCACTAGTTTATGCCCACTTAGGTAACAAAATGGAGATCGATAAATTTCGCCACTATTAAGGCTTACTATTTTTTCTTTTGTATCAACGGGTATGTTGGTATATTCAACTATTGAGTGCAACAAATTTGTGGGCATTCGTTGATCTGTATTCCAATCGCCACTATTATATTGCAAACGGGTAAAAAAAAAATTGTTATTTGTTTTTATCAGCATCTAAAACAAATTAACTAATAATTAATAATCATTAATTTTTAATTTTATTAGTATTGGTAACCTCTAATTTTTTAAAAACTTTTTAGTAGCAGTATAGTTAGTAGCAGTTACCTTTATTAAATAGTAACCAGCTTGTAAGTTACTAATGTTAATTGAAGAAGCATTATTAAATGTAGAGGTTGATTGTTGTATTAATAATTTACCGCTAACATCTAACACAGCAAATTCAATATTTTCACTGATGTTTAGCAAAGCATTATTTAGCTCAATTTTTACAAGGTTATTTGCCGGATTAGGTTGTACATCAAAATCAAACTGATTAAGCCTATTGTGCATTGTATTTAAACCCGAAAGCTTTGGGCCAATACCATTTGTTAAGCAAAAGTTATTACTCTGCGAAGATCCAAAAGCACCTCCACCATTTGCTAATACAGTTCCGTTGGCATCGGTTAAGCTATAATTACCGCATAAACCTGGGGAAGCTACTAAGCTAAATGTGCCAACAATTGAGCCTGGGGTAATTAGTGTGCCGGGTGTTATAAATGTTGAAACCCCAACAGCATTGCTTTGAAAAGGACACATACCATTGCCGATAGCATCGTTCATAACCAAAGTGTAACAACCATCAACTAAGCAGGCACTTTCGGTAGTATTTGCATAAGCTCCTAAAGAACCATAATTACCACCAGAAGCAACGGTATTGTTATTACTGTCTAAAATAATCCAACTTGTTTGACTTGGTATATTATCGAAATTTAAACCTAAATTTACCGCTGCGCAACAGTTTGTGACATTACAGTTTCCTCCAGAATATATTATGGTAATTTGATCTTGTACAGTAATATTTGTAAATAGATCAGTCGTTTTTATGGTAAAAACAATTTCATCGCCATCACAAACATCGTTTGCAATGTCTGCATAAGATAACACATAAGGGCTATTATCATTTAATATACCTGCGTAGCATAAGCCACCTAAGCTATTATCTGGGCCAGTAATTTGCCCACCGCTTGCACCATTTGATGAATCTCTTATAATTACAGGTGTACCACCATTTATGCTATAATAAAATTGATTTTCTAATTCGGAGGGAATACCTGCTGCTATATCATTATAAGGTATGCAGTTTGCCAATCTACTTAATCCTTCTATGTATAATTCTATGTCATCTCCGCATGCTAAGGTAATTGGACCATTACCACCAGTAGCAAAATCATTAACAACTGCGGTTGTTAGTGGTTGCCCATTGCCTGGAAACTCATTGTTAATATTAATTTCGGTGGTACCTAAATTAATGAAAACGTATTCGCTTGCTTGAAGTTGATTGTAAACAGAAGAGTTGTTTCCATCAAAGTTTAAATTTTGAGTTACGTATAAAACTGCTTCAGATTCTAACAACGCACCATCGCAAGGTTCGAAACCATTACTTGGGTCTGCAATAATATCTCCTATGTTTAGGCTGGTTCCACACAAATTAGCTTGTCCAAAATCTAATGTTATGTTTCCTATAAAATTTAGTGGGGCAGGGCCTTCAACGTTACACTGATATGTTCTTGTGCCGTCGGGCATCAATTGATATATGTAAATAGAGATGCCGCTTATAAAATTGCCGCTATTACAATTAGTTTCTCCAAAAGTAACATTACCATAAGTTAAGCTTGAGTTTGAAGCATTAAACACAGGTGGGTCTACCGAAAAAATTACATTAGATGCACAGCTGGAGTTGATATTACACTGCGCATAATTGATGTTAAAGCTAAAAATAAACAAAGTAATCGTAAAAAGAACAATGTACAAAAATCGGTTCATCGAAATATTATTTATTATGGTTTCAAAAGTATGTTTTTTAAAAAAAATATAGTTGTTAAAGGTACGATAATTAACGCTTAGTTGTTCAACATCTTACCTTTCAATTAATTGTATAATTAAAATGAAGCTATTTTAAAGGTGTATCACCTCACCATAAGCAGCAGCTGTAGCTTCCATTACCGCTTCTGACATTGTTGGGTGAGGATGCACCGACTTCATAATTTCTTGTCCGGTAGTTTCGAGTTTTCGTGCTACTACTACTTCGGCAATTAACTCGGTAACATTGTAACCAATCATGTGTGCGCCCAACCATTCTCCGTATTTGGCATCAAATATTACTTTTACAAAACCTTCTTTTGCACCAGCTGCGCTCGCTTTGCCCGATGCACTAAAAGGAAACTTGCCCACTTTAATTTCGTAGCCTCTTTCTTTTGCTGTTTCTTCTGTTAAACCAACACTAGCAATTTCTGGCGAACAATAAGTGCAACCTGGTAAATTTTCATAATCTAATGGTTCTGGGTGATGGCCTGCAATTTTCTCTACACAAATAATGCCTTCTGCAGAAGCAACGTGTGCTAAAGCGGGGCCGTGTACCACATCGCCAATGGCATAAACAGTTGGTACTGATGTTTGGTAAAATTCATTTACGGGTATGATGCCTTTTTCTGGTCGTATGCCTAACATTTCTAAACCAATATTTTCGATATTTGCGCTTTGCCCTACTGCCGATAAAACTACCTCACAATCTATAGTGTCTTTTTTTGCACCATCTTTTGACGCACAGATCACCTTGCAGCCACTACCGTTAGTGTCAACACTTTCAACAGCAGTTTCAGTAAGTATGTCTATTCCTTTGGCTTTAAATCGTTTATGCAACTCTTTACTTACCTCTTTATCTTCACGTGGCACCAAATCGTGCATAAATTCTACTACGGTAACTTTAGTACCCATTGCTGCATAAAAGTAGGCAAATTCAACACCTATTGCGCCTGCTCCAACTATTACCATACTTTTTGGTTGCTGCGCTAAGGTCATTGCTTCTCGGTAACCAATTATTTTCTTTCCATCTTGTGGTAAGTTAGGTAATTGACGGCTACGTGCGCCTGTTGCTACAATTATGTTTGCAGCGTTATAAGTTTGTTTTGTTCCATCTGTAGCAGCAACCTCTACCTTTGTTGGGCTTAGTAAAGTTCCGTTGCCGGTTAATACTTCAATTTTATTTTTACGCATCAAAAATTGAACTCCTTTACTCATTCCCCCAGCAACGGTTCTGCTTCTTTTTACAACTGCTGTAAAATCTGCTGTGGCCTCTTTTACGTGTAAACCATAATCTTCTGCATGTTGCAAGTATTCAAATACTTGTGCACTTTTTAACAATGCTTTGGTGGGTATACAACCCCAGTTTAAGCAAACGCCACCTAAGCTTTCACGTTCTACTATTGCTGTTTTTAAACCCAACTGTGAGGCACGTATAGCTGCCACATAACCACCGGGGCCGCTACCTATTACAATTAAATCGAAGTTCATTAATTAATTTTTTGCGTGGTAAATATAACCTTAATGATTTTAAATAGTTAATTATATGATGCTAAAAATTGTTTTACGGCTTTTATGTGTAGGTTACTTACATTATAATGTGGAGTAGGTTTTATAAAAGTTTACTTTTTTTTTGAAATAGTGGTTTTTAAAAGGTTTTTGCGGCGGAGCGAAGCCAGAAAAAATAGCCCTGACAGAAGTGGTTATACCATTTTTGGATGGCTTTTGAAGCGTTGGCAAAATGGTATTTGAACGGATGGCAGGACCAAATTTTTTGCGAGAACAACTATTTCGCTTCTAAAAATTCTTTTACAACAGGTTACAATTATTTAATTTTTTTAAGATATTTTTATATGATTACCTTGTTTATGCTGGCATTTAAAATAGATAATAGTAAAATAGGAGTGATATTAAGCTATAAAAAAACAAACTGTTCATTTTTTGTTTAAAACCATTTAATAGAATTCAATTGAGATGCATATATTTGTGCCGTGGCTAAAATAGATTTAAACAAAGGTATCAACCTTAAAATAGAAGGCGAAATTGGTAAGTTTCAAACTATACCGGTGGACACGTTGGCTAAAATTGGGCAACGATTTCAAGATTTAGTGCTTGCCCTGGCCAAACACGACTTGGCAAGTGATGAAGCGATTGATTTGAATAACTTTAAGTTAGAACTTTCTGACTTTAACAAAGGCAGCGCTGTACCGCAGTTTAGCTTTACCAATAGAATACAAACTACTATAAGCGATTACAAAAACCAACGTAAGGTTATTAACCAAAAGTTGGCCGAGCTTTTAGAGTTGGCAGATGTGGGAGATTATTTGGGTATTAAAGAGATGTACAAAAAAAAATTATCCAGAAACGAGGTTACGCATCGATTGTACGATTTGGTGAATAGTTTTGGTGACTCGCCGGTTGCTATTGTGGGTGGTGGCAAAACTATGAAACGACTTTTTAAAATACAAAAATTTAAAACGCAGGTTAAAAACGAGCTAATTGAAAAGTTAGATGTTGCCACAGAAGAAAAAGTAGAGGAAAACACCGTTGGAAGCATAAAGGTGATTAGA
>Ga0209303_1000240_pt1 | contig 48057 bp, 45 predicted proteins | sample SidtaG_3_FD_187449 | JGI IMG/M metagenome (GOLD analysis project Ga0209303, IMG submission 187449) | Marine algal microbial communities from Sidmouth, United Kingdom - Sidmouth_Asex1 metaG (SPAdes) (version 2) | ecosystem: Host-associated > Algae > Red algae > Unclassified | place: Sidmouth...
TTCCCCCAATAGTTGATAATAACGTATTTAAATTTAAGGTAATTAATATGCCCAATGCCGAGCCTATTAAAACACCCCAAATTCCATTTGATAAACCTTGAACAATAAAAATATGTAAAATATTTTTCCTGTTCATCCCTAATGTTTGAAGAATACCAATCTCACCTTGTTTATCTATAACCACCATAACTAAAGCCGATACAATATTAAAAGCAGCTACTGCAATAATAAGACTTAGCATTAGCCACATCATGTTTTTTTCCATTTTAACGGCAGAAAATAAAGCTCCTTGGCTATCATTCCATGTAACAACATCCAAATTTTCATGCTCTGTTTGTAGTGTATTTGCTAGCGATCTTGCATGAAAAGCGTCATTTAAATACAAGCGTAAATGACTAATACCATCACCTTGTTGTTTTAATAATTTAGCGCCATATTTACTACTTAGGTAAACGACGCTAGAGTCGACTTCCGAGCCAACGTTAAATATAGCAGTAATGGTAAAGGTTCTTTGAACAGGAATACGCCCCATAGGTGTAAAAACAGTTTTATTAGGTAATACAATGCGTATGGTGTCGCCCAATGTAACATTTAACTTATACGCTAGGGATTTACCAATCACAACAGTATATGGCAAATCATTTAAGTTAGATAAACTGCCTAATACCATGTGTGACGTAATAATATTGTGTTGTTCAAACTCTGGCATTATTCCAACTATTAACACACCTTGTAATGCCTTTTTTGATTGAATTAATGCTTCAGATTGAAGAAAAGGAGTCACTTGATTAACATGAGGGTAAGTTAATAATTGTTTGCGTATTTTTTGCCATTTGGGGAAGAGGGAATTGTTAACAACCGATCTATTTTTTACCGCATTTGAATTAACCACAACGTGTGGCACAATGCCCAAAATCCTTTTTTTTAATTCACCTTCAAATCCATTCATTACCGATACCACTGTAATAAGTGAGGCTACACCTAAAACAATACCAGCAATTGAAAAAAAAGTGATAAAAGATAAAAAACCGGAGTTTCTCTGGCTTTTACTATAACGTAAACCAATAAAAAAGCTTGCAGGTAAAAACATGAATGTAAAATTCTTAAATATTTGATTTAAAATACTTTATATATCCATCACACCTCAAGCTACAGAATTCAGCAAGGTGATAGAGGGTCATCTGTCCAGCGTTGCGAACTTGATAAGGCAATAACCATTATCTGCGTAACGCGCCTTGATCTGATTTCCTCTTTTAGCTCTGAACCTGCATCTTGGAGTGTGATGGGTATAAATATAAAGTAGATGTTTGATGAGTAAAGCATATCATATTGCATTCAAACTATAATCAGAATAATCGCCACTAAAATTATATTCCTATTATTATTCAAGATACAGGTTGTGTGAAAGCTAAAAAATTGAACACAGGTATCATGATCTATGACCTACTTCCATATATAAACTTGACCAAACTTAATAACAAATATAAATCGTTTTAATCCCATCGACAGTGCTTATTCGTTTAAAAAATAACTTCATCAACAATGCTTTTTATAAAAGGTCGCCATAACTACAAAGCATTGCTTTAAATTACACACTATAAATTTTCAAGCTCAATCGCTTTAAAGCCAGTATATTGATGGGTAACAGGTATGTATCCACACTGAAATAAATTAGCGTACTTTGAAACATGCATCTTAAAGTGTAATCGGTATATAATAATTCATTATGAGAATTAATTTAGCATGGGTTATATAATGTCTAACGATAGAACTAATGAGAAATTACTGCAATTTAATGAGTTTTTTTCAATTAAGCATCCATTTAATATTAACGTGCAATTATTAGATAATGATGAAAATATTTTACATAAAGATTTTATTGAAAATATTCCTACGGCTTTTAAATTAGCAAACGACATGGCTTCATTAGATGAAGCTGCTCTCGCTCCATTAGGTGCAATTTCGGGTATTGCCGGTCAACTTGCTCAATTTTTACATCATCAAAATAAAAAAATCGATTTACTTATTAATCACATTCTAAGCGAGCAAGATAACGCCACATTACGCCACAAAGGCTTAACATTCGGGGGCGGCGGTATTGAATTTTGTTACCCGAGCCCATTAGCATTAAATGACCTACTTGAAATAAAAATCTTCTTATCAGATCAACATTGTGCCGTATTTTGTTATGCAGCAGTGATCGAAATTAAAAAGAATGATCATGTATATAATCACAAAGTTGTTTTTCAGCATATAAGAGAGGAAGATAGAGAAAAGCTTGTTAGATCAAGTTTACATTTACAATCTAAACAATTACAACAGTTAGCTAAAGAAAGAAATCAAGAACTTAGCGACCCAATTAGCAATTAAGTGAGGTAACATGTCATTATTCGAAATTATCATTACCGTAGTCGTTATAGGTCTGATTGTTAGTCCTGTATTGTTATTAAAGCAGTCCGCACAAAAATTTAACTTAACCGATGAGCAGCTCGACAAAATAAAAAAAAGAAATGAGAAAATAGACAAGGAAGACAAAAAAGAAGAAGCTGAAAAAAACAGTTAACTGTGGGCTAAATCAGTGTTTGAAATAAAATTATTTAACCCTCAATTTCGGTACAGAGTTTTAATTAAGTGATAACCAAATTTTGTTTTAATTGGACCATGAACTTTATAAAGTGGCATTTTAAAAACCACATCATCGAACTGTTTCACCATTTGTCCTTTTTTAAACTCCCCTAAATCCCCGCCTTTCTTTTTAGAGGGACAAATAGAGTGCTTTTTTGCCAATAAAGCAAAATCGGCTCCTTTTTGTAATTGGGAAAGCAAATCGTTTGCTAATTTTTCGGTTTTCACCAGTATATGTAATGCACTTGCTGTTGCCAAAATATTAACCATTAAAAAGTATAAGCACGTTAAATGATTATATACCTATTTAAACTCAAATGTTTATCTCAAACTTATTGAAATGAGTGGTTCGGTAATATACCCATCACACTTCAAGATGCAGGTTCAGAGCTAAACGAGGAAATCAGATCATGGCGCGTTACGCATATAATGGTTATCCCCTTATCAAGTATCGCAACGCTGAACTGATGAACTCGCTTAGTTCCCTACGGACAAGGCGATAAAGGGTCATCTGCGGCGTCTATTGTTTTATATAATTGAAAAAATAGAGTTACTATTCTCGTCAATCAATGCCGTGTACCTAACCCTTTATCTCCTTGCTTAATTCTGCAGCTTGATGTGTGATGGGTATAACATAAAAAAATAACTCTTAAGTAAATAACCTAAATCTTAATAAGTATATTTTTCTAACGCCCTTTTTACTATAAACTTAGGCATTTTTAGAATTTGAGATAATCACATGGCGTCTATAAAACACTTATTTGAACAAAATATTCAATGGGCGGAGGGTATAAAAAAAAGTGATCCTAATTTTTTTAAATCACTTTCAAACCAACAAGCACCAGAATATTTATGGATAGGTTGTTCAGATTCCCGAGTACCTGCAAATAATCTTTTGGGTCTCATGCCTGGTGAAGTTTTTGTACACAGAAATATTGCAAATTTAGTCATACACACTGACTTAAATTGTTTATCCGTATTACAATTTGCCGTAGATGTACTCAAAGTTAAACATGTTATTGTTTGTGGGCATTATGGTTGTGGAGGTATTAAAGCGGCTTTAGATGATAAAAGCCATGGCTTAATTGATAGCTGGCTCAGACATATTGAGGATGTACACCGATTTAATAAAGAAGAACTTGATAAGGTAACCAACCCAGAAGATAAAGCCGACTTACTTAGTGAGCTTAATGTAATGGAGCAAGTCACTAATATTTCTCACACGAGTATATTAAAAAATGCGTGGAAAAATAATCAAGATATTACTGTTCATGGTTTTATTTATAATATACACGACGGGATTTTACAGGATTTAAAGGTCTCAATCGACAATGAAAACAATCCATATAGCTCAAAATAAACTATCGTAACTGTCTATAAAAACTATGGCTGTTAAGAATTTAACAGCCATACGTAATTTATTATTTACTCACCACATTTGCCTTCGCCGCACTTGCCTTTGGCAGCTTTTTTGGTTTCGCCACATTTGCCTTCGCCGCACTTACCTTTGGCTGCTTTTTTGGTTTCGCCACATTTGCCTTCGCCGCACTTACCTTTGGCTGCTTTTTTGGTTTCACCACATTTACCTTCGCCGCACTTACCTTTAGCTGCTTTTTTGGTTTCGCCACATTTACCTTCGCCGCACTTACCTTTAGCTGCTTTTTTGGTTTCGCCACATTTACCTTCGCCGCATTTGTCTTTTTTATCATCTGATGCAACGGTCATAATTGTTTGATCAGCAAACGGATTAACCTCTGCTTTAGCAGGTAGCGTTAAAAATGTGGTAAGAGCGAATAAGCTAATAAATGCCGCAGCTGTTGATTTTTTAATAATGTTCATGAAAATTTTCCTGTTTATTAGGGTCTGTTGATCTTTCAGGGTTAAATTTTATTCAATTTAAAACGAATTTAATCGCGATGTGAGCTTTGTCTAATAGTTATTCTATTAAAGAAGCGAACACCAATGAGTAAATTCGTTTTAAATGAACCCAGAGGGCAGTACCTGTTTGAAATTTATACGTCGTTATCGTATGTTCGAGTAGCTAGCTACACTTCACATACTCTGCCTTGTCTAAATATCAAACACCTTGCTGTAAAAGTAACCTCGAAAGATCAACAGACCCTAAAATTATTAATGCTGAGTGTAATGCAAGTAAAGTTATTTTATAACACGCTTTGTTTGCAAATATTAAAGGTTATATGTTTACTTTTAATGACTTGCGTTTATTTACAGCCTGTATATACTAACAGTTGTAACTGTTACATAATATAGGCTACCGCCTCAAGCTAAGGTATATAATGCGCCCATTAACTCCTCGACAAGAACAAATCTTTTGTTTAATTAAAGATAAAATATCTGAAACGGGCATGCCTCCTACACGTGCCGAAATAGCTAATTTCTTTGGCTTTAAGTCTGCAAATGCTGCTGAAGAGCATTTAAAAGCCTTAGCAAAAAAAGGCTACATAGATATGCTGCCGGGCACATCTCGGGGTATTCGTTTAACAGAACAGTTTGTTGAGCAAGATGGTTTGCCACTTATTGGTCAAGTTGCTGCAGGCGAGCCTATTTTGGCTTTAGAGCACGTTGAAGAGCATTACAAAATTGATGGCACATTATTCAAACCTACCGCTGATTATTTATTACGTGTAAATGGTGAAAGTATGAAGGATATAGGTATTCTTGATGGCGACTTGCTGGCGGTGCATCAAACTACTGATGTTAAAAATGGGCAAGTGATTGTTGCAAGAGTAGAAGAAGAGGTTACAGTTAAGCGTTTTAAACGTGAGGGTAATGTGGTTTATTTACACGCTGAAAACCAAGAATTTTCTCCTATTATTGTTGATTTAACTTCACAACAATTTAATGTTGAAGGGATTGCCGTTGGCGTTATTCGATCTGCCGATTGGATGTAATAGTTAATATCAGCTATACCTTTTTAGTTTAATTAATTGAACTGAACTAGTTTTATTTCACCCAGAATGTATTAGATAAGCTGAGTATAAACACCTGTTAATTATTCACTTTTTTCACGTCATTTCGCATAACCAACCTGAATGATGAATAAGCAATATTTTACAATAACCTTATTTTAAACGTTTTCGGCGGTACTTTTATTATCAATAACCCGTTATTGATAATAAAAGTTTAGTACATGAAAGTGTTTTGATAACGAATAAATTATCACCATTATGATGCGCACTGAAATATTATTTAAATTTCAATGAATTAACAATTCATTGTCTATAATTCAGGTTAACTAAATTTTTACACTTCGCGTTTATCAATACTTACCTCTTTAAATGGCTTAATTAAAGTTGTCTCTTCATTTATTTTTATCCATTCTTATTGCTTAAGTAAAATTTTTTTAAAAACTATTATTCCCTCACTGTTTAAAAATAAAACAAGCATTATCCTTACTGTTTATATGGCTTTGAGCCGCTTAGAGTTCTTACTCTATTGTATTTATTAGTGTTTTTTAACGCAATCGCTCTAATTTAAAAATTGACCTAGATTAATATTTAAGTAATTCTAGAATAGAAATCATACAAAAAAATTAGTTGAAGCTAAAATTCAACGCACATAACGTAAATAATAATAAATATAAATGCGAAAAGTGTAAAAGTATTGCTGTTTTAAAACAGTCTCTATCTTTTTGCATCAACAGGGGAGTGATGGAGATGTCGTGTGATTAGACGTAACCTAGGTTGGTTGATTTTAGGGGGGATTTTCCCTAGTTCAGTTTGGGCCGATATGCAGTTAAACCTTACTAAAGGGGTAACTGAAGTCAGTAGAGATGTATACGATTTACATATGTTAGTTATGTATATTTGTACTGTAATAGGCATAATAGTCTTTGGGGCAATGTTTTGGTCGATTGCCTTTCATCGAAAATCTAAAGGGGCTAAACCTGCCACTTTTCACGAAAGCACCAAAGTTGAAGTACTTTGGACTGCAATTCCTATCGTAATTTTAATTGTAATGGCTATTCCTGCCACTAAAACATTGATTGAAATGGAAAATAATGCTGACTCAGACGTTACAATTCAAGTAACTGCGTCTCAATGGAAATGGCATTATAAATATTTTGATCAAAACATTGAATTTTATTCTGTTTTATCAACTCCCAGAGATCAATACGAAAATCAATCGGGAACCTCAGCACAAAAAGGAAAAAACTATTTACTCGAAGTAGATAAGCATCTAGTTATCCCCGCGAATAAAAAAGTAAGATTTTTAATTACATCTGATGACGTAATTCATGCATGGTGGGTTCCTGCATTTGCTGTCAAACAAGATGCAAACCCCGGTTTTATTAACGAAGCATGGACTAAGGTTGATAAACCTGGCATTTACAGAGGTCAATGTGCAGAACTTTGCGGCAAAGATCATGGCTTTATGCCTATTGTTGTTGAAGTTAAATCAGAACAAGATTACCAGAAATGGTTAGGTGAACAACACCAACTTCTTGCACAAGCCGCTGAAGCCGAAAAAGCATCTTTAAATGCTTCTGTTCCTATGGAAGAGTTAATGGCGTTGGGAGAAATAACTTATGTTGCTTATTGCGCGGCCTGTCATCAAGTTTCAGGTACGGGATTACCTCCTGCATTTCCGGCACTTAAAGCTAGTCCTGTAGCCATTGGCGATGTAACTACACATATATCTACTGTTTTTAACGGTAAAGCGGGTACTGGTATGCAAGGCTATAGCAAGCAATTGTCACTTAAACAAATAGCCGCAGTAGTCACTTATGAGCGCAACGCGTGGGGTAATAATACTGGCGATTCGGTGCAAGCTGCTGATGTACAAATGGCCATGGGCGGCATTGAAACAGATGCGAAAACATTAGTTAACCAAGAAACCGCAGTCGTTGAAGAAAAAATTGATGCAATTGCAGCCGCTGTGCAAGAAGCTATTCCTGTCGAAGACCTATCAAAAAAATATTCCAAAGATGAATTAATGACAATGGGCGAAAAAGTCTATTTAGCTTCATGTGCGGCCTGTCATCAACCTACTGGCGCTGGTATTCCTCCAGCATTTCCAGCACTTAAGGGTAGCCCAATTGCCTTAGGTGATGTGGCTGTTCATATTGATATGGTGCTTAATGGTAGTAAGAAAAACCCAGCTATGGCTGCATTTAGTAGCCAGTTAACTAAAACACAAATTGCCGCAGTAGTTACCTATGAACGTAATGCTTGGGGTAACAACACTAACGATTTAGTACAACCAGCAGCTGTTGAAGCTGTTAGTGCGAAGTAGGAGGGAAACATGACAACCGAAATTATAACGACAGAACAGTCTGGTAACGATTCGCACGATGAGCATCACGATCATAAAATAACGGGTATAAAACGTTGGTTATATACCACAAACCATAAAGATATAGGTACTTTATACCTATGGTTTTCGTTCATTATGTTATTAACAGGTGGCGCATTAGCCATGGTGATCAGAGCTGAACTTTTTCAGCCGGGATTACAAATTGTAGAGCCCGATTTTTTTAATCAATTAACCACGGTACATGGTTTAATTATGGTGTTTGGCGCAATAATGCCAGCGTTTACAGGCTTTGCTAACTGGATGCTACCGATGATGATTGGTGCTCCAGATATGGCGTTACCAAGAATGAATAATTGGAGCTTTTGGATTTTACCTTTTGCCTTTGCTATTTTATTAAGTTCGTTTTTTATGGAGTCTGGCGCGCCAAACTTTGGTTGGACATTTTACGCACCACTGTCAACAACCTATTCAAATGGTAGTACTGCGTTCTTTGTTTTTGCTGTTCATATTATGGGTATCTCATCCATTATGGGAGCCATTAATATTGTGGTCACTATAATGAATTTACGTGCACCAGGTATGACCTACATGAAAATGCCTTTATTTGTTTGGACATTTTTTATTACCGCCTACTTATTAATTGCCGTGATGCCAGTTCTCGCCGGCGTGGTAACCATGTTATTAACTGATACCTATTTTGGTACTAGTTTTTTTGATGCTGCTGGTGGCGGTGATCCCGTAATGTTCCAACATATATTTTGGTTTTTTGGACACCCTGAAGTTTATATTATGATACTGCCAGCATTTGGTATTGTATCAACAATTATTCCTGCGTTTTCTCGTAAAAAGCTATTTGGTTATGCGTCTATGGTTTATGCAACATCGTCCATTGCGTTGCTTTCTTTTATTGTTTGGGCGCACCACATGTTTACCACCGGTATGCCATTATTTGGCGAGCTGTTTTTTATGTATTGCACTATGTTGATTGCCGTACCTACCGGTGTAAAAGTATTTAATTGGGTAGCCACGATGTGGCGAGGGTCGTTAACATTTGAGACCCCAATGCTCTTTTCAGTGGCCTTTGTGATCTTATTTACTATTGGTGGATTTTCAGGACTTATGCTGGCTATGACTCCTGTTGATTTTCAATATCACGATACTTACTTTGTGGTGGCTCATTTTCATTATGTATTAGTTACCGGTTCGCTATTTTCAATCTATGCAGGGGCTTACTATTGGTTACCTAAATGGACGGGGCATATGTATAGTGATTCGTTATCTAAGTGGCATTTTTGGTGCTCACTTGTTTCTGTTAATTTATTATTTTTTCCTATGCACTTTTTAGGCTTAGCGGGTATGCCAAGGCGTATACCTGATTATGCCTTACAATTTGCAGACTTTAATAAATGGGTAAGTATTGGCGGGTTTGCCTTTGGTTTGTCGCAATTAATATTTTTAGCTGTCGTTATTAAATGTATTAAGGGTGGTAAAAAAGCAGAAGCAAAACCATGGGATGGAGCAGAAGGGCTTGAGTGGACGGTGGCAAGCCCAGCGCCTTATCATACTTTTTCAACACCACCCAAAATTGACTAATAGCACTGGTTAACAAAAGGTACTGAAATGACAATAGAGCCAACTGAACAAGCTAAAAATAATAAAAAAGTACTAACTAAATTGATAGTTATTGTATTTTGTATGTTTGGTTTTGGCTTTGCTTTAGTCCCTTTGTATGACGTTTTTTGTGACATAACCGGATTAAATGGAAAAACAAATGAGTCGGCGGCAAGCATTTATACCGATGGAATTGATACAACTCGTACCGTAAATGTTCAATTTATTAGCCGAATAGCTAAAGGTATTCCTTGGAAGTTTGAGCCAGTTCAACGAGAAATTACCGTTCATCCCGGAGAAATGAAATTTGTAAAATTTTACGCAAAAAATGAGTCAGATAGAGATATTGTGGGGCAAGCCGTGCCATCAGTTTCTCCAGGTTTAGCCGCAGAATACTTTCAAAAAATAGAATGCTTTTGTTTTACTCAGCAACCTTTAAAAGGTAATGAAGAAGTAGAAATGGGTTTACAGTTTTATGTTGATCCTCAATTACCAAAAGATATCTCAACGCTAACCTTGTCGTACACTTTATACGACATAACAGCCAAGGCTGACTCATAAATAAAGTTAACTCATAAGAAAAAGTTAAGTAATAAAATAAGTTAACTTATAAATAATAGTGCGTAATCGCACAGTGAGGGAAAATTTAATGACGACAGATACCACAAAAGAGTATAAAAATTACTATGTACCATCACAAAGCCATTGGCCTATTGTGGGTGCCATTGCTTTATTTTTAATTGCTGTTGGTGCAGCTAATTATGTTTCATCACTTAATACAAATGACTCAGGTATAGGAGGCTATATATTACTAGCGGGTATTTGTTTAATTATTTATATGATTTATGGCTGGTTTAGTAATGTAATTAACGAGTCTATGGCAGGAAAATATAGCCAACAAATGGATGCTTCATTTAGGCAAGGAATGAGCTGGTTTATTTTTTCAGAAGTGATGTTTTTTGCGGCATTTTTTGGCGCGTTATTTTACGCAAGAACGTTATCTGTGCCGTGGTTAGGTGGCGCAGATAATAATGAAATGACAGGCGCGGTATTGTGGCCTGAATTCACTGCCGCTTGGCCTTTACTTAAAACTCCAGGAGGCACTGAAACAACTCAAATGGGTTGGTATGGTTTGCCTCTACTAAATACAATATTACTTCTTACTTCTTCAATTACGGCTCATCTTTCGCATTCAGCATTAGAGAAAAACAACCGAAAAGCCTTAAAGGTTTGGTTAGGTTTAACTATTTTACTAGGCATAACTTTTTTATATTTTCAGGTACAAGAATATGCTCATGGTTATTCACAAGAAATGCAGCTGTATTTAACCAGTGGTATTTACGGCTCTACTTTCTATCTACTAACTGGTTTTCATGGGATGCACGTAACTGTGGGAACAATTATGCTTATAGTGGTATTTTTTAGAATATTAAAAGGGCATTTTACACCTGATAATGCTTTTGCTTTTGAAGCAGCTAGTTGGTATTGGCATTTTGTTGATGTGGTGTGGGTTATACTTTTTGTATTTGTTTACATCATATAAACCAAGTCTCGGGCTAATGATATTAATAATTACAGCTAATCATTAATAAGGAGCTGGGTTAGGCGTTATCAGGCCCGTCATTATACCCACCAGCATGAGCACAATAATAAAAGCTGAAATCATAACTCGTCGGCCAATAAAAGCAGACATTGAAGGCTTATTAGGATCATTTTTATTCATAATAAATAAGGCTCTAAATAAGTTATACACCATAAAAATTAAACAACCTATAAGTACTATTTTAATGATCAAAGTTAAAGCTCCTAAATATTGTTTAAGGAATTAATTGTTTGAAATATGCATTATCAAACATTCGTTTACCTTGGTTTATATTTACATTACTGGTTTTTGTTGGATTAGTAAAATTAGGGTTTTGGCAAACAGATAGAGCGGTTCAAAAAGAACAGCGTTTAAATAAAATAGCTCAATTAAGCCAAGCTAAGCCCTTGTCTTTGATAGATATACAGCAGTTACCCTTTACTGACATTAATGATCTTCCCATTAAGTTCGAGGGTGAATTTGAAAAAGAGATCGTTTTTCTTTTAGATAACCAAATTAATCATGGGCAGTTAGGTTACCGAGTTTATCAAGTATTTAATGTAAATAACTCGGCGTTACTCATAAATTTAGGTTGGGTTTTAGGCTCTATCAATAGAGCTGAATATCCTAAAATTAAAGCACTTACTGGAACTTATCAAATAACTGGGCATATTCGTTTAATTGAGAAAGGCATATTGTTATTGGAGGAGAATTATACTCGTGTTTCATGGCCTTTGAGAATTCAACAAGTTGATGTAGCTAAGCTTTCAATGATGCTTAATAAGCCGCTGTTACCTTTTGTTGTTTATGTAGATAAAGAAAGCCCTTTAGGGTATGAAAAAAATTGGCAACCCATTGTTATGCTACCCGAAAAACATAGAGCTTATGCTTTTCAATGGTTTGGTTTAGCCATTGCTTGGCTACTTTTAATGTTTTGGGCTTCAATAAAATTCAGTAAATCATCTCAAATCGTTAATAACAGCCATAACAAAAATGAGAACTAAGTTGATAACTAAAAAAATTAAGTTAGTGAGAAATTAAGGGGAAGATGTATGAATGAAGTGCAGAAAAAAAAGTCGCGTCGTAATTTATTATTAGTTATTGGTGCGTTTGTCTTACCCATTATTTTAGCTAAACTTGCGCTAACTCAAAATTGGTTAGATGCTGGAGTGACAAACAAAGGATTATTAATTAAAAACCAAGTTACCTTAAGCGACCTCGGTATAGCAGACTCTACATTAAATAATATGTGGCTAATATTATATGTATTACCCACTCAGTGTAATGAACAATGTGAGCAAACATTATTGAGTGTAAACAATACGTTTGTTGCATTAGGTCGAGAAATGCCTAGAGTAAAAAATGTAGCTCTGTATCAACACCCGTTAACAGAAAAGCAATTTAGTCAAATTGATGCCACAAAATGGATACCTATTTCCGCCCCTAAAAAACCTCATACACTGGTAAAACAACCCATCGTATTATTGGTTGACCCACTAGGAAATATTATTTTAGCGCATCAAACGCCAAAAACTTTTGAACAACAACCTATGTTTGGCAAAGGTATTTTGGCTGATATGAAAAAGTTACTCAAATACTCAAAAATTGGTTAATAAATACATCAAATATTAACTGGGATAATTTTCGATTTAATTCTATTAGTATTGTTCTATAAAAAGAAATAAAAGTGAATTTTAATAATGAGTCGTAACATTAATAATATAAAAACACTGGTTATAGTAAGTATTTTATTAGCGCTTATTGTTATAAGTTTAGGGGCTTATACTCGACTAACTCATGCTGGTTTAGGGTGCCCTGATTGGCCAGGTTGTTATGGTTTACATGATGTTCCCCAAACCAGTAAAGAAATTTTAAAGGCGCAGGCTGCATTTCCAGACAGACCCGTTGAGCCGCAAAAAGCTTGGAATGAAATGATCCATCGTTATTTTGCAGGGGCATTGGGTATTCTTATATTAATCATTACTTTTTTATCCATAAAAAACAGAGAAGTAGGCTCCCCTATTCTATTACCGTTATTAATTTTAGGGGTTGTTACTTTTCAAGGGGCATTAGGCATGTGGACGGTTACCATGAAATTAATGCCTATTGTTGTAATGGGACATTTATTGGGTGGATTAACCACATTATGTTTACTATTTTTACTGTATTTACGATTAAAAAGATTTCATATTCGAGAGGAAAATACACAGTTACGAAAGTGCGCTAAATTTGGCTTAATAGGCATTGCTATTTTAACCGCACAAATAGCATTAGGCGGTTGGACTTCATCAAACTACGCTGCGCTTGTTTGTACCGAATTACCTATTTGTCAAGCAGGTTGGGAAAATGAGCTAACCTTTGAAAACTCTTTTGATCTTATTCCTCCTGAACGAGATACCTACGAGTATGGTCATTTAGGGCATGCATCAAGGGTAACTATTCATGTAATGCATCGTTTTGGCGCAATAGTAACAGCAATTTATTTGTTATGGCTGGCATTTTTTATTATGCGTAAAGCGTCTTCAATGTTTTTTCAACAAACCTCTATAGGGTTAATTACCGTATTATTTTGTCAAATAGGCTTAGGTATCAGTAATGTATGGTTTTCATTGCCATTAAGTGTCGCTGTTGCTCACAATGTAGTAGCAGCGTGCTTAATGTTAACTTTGATCCTTCTCACGTATGGCTTACAGCGTAAAATATAGGAACAAATATGAGTACTGCAATATCACAAACAATAAATAAAACCTCTTCAGCCAACTGGCGTGATTATTACGAAATAACTAAACCACGTGTTGTTGCCTTATTAGTGTTAACCGCATTGGTTGGTATGTGTTTATCGGTGCCAGGTGCAATACCTTGGCAGTTGTTGATTCCTTCAATGCTAGGTATAGGTTTATTATCATCGGCGGCAGCAGCAATTAATCATATTGTTGATGAAAAAATAGATAGCGAAATGGGTCGAACCTATAATCGACCTTTACCTAATGGTCGAATCACCACAAAAAATGCCATTATTTTTGCCATTAGCATTGCGGTGATTGGTTTTATAACGCTTTATGGTTTGGTTAATGCACTTACTGCCTGGCTAACCTTGTCGGGATTAGTAGGTTATAGCTTTGTATATACTATGTACTTAAAGCGTGCGACACCACAAAACATTACAATTGGTGGGCTGGCTGGCGCAATACCTCCTTTATTGGGTTGGACAGCAATGACTAACGAAATACACCCCCATGCTTTACTGTTAGTCTTGTTAGTATTTACTTGGACACCACCACATTTTTGGGCGCTCGCTATTCAGCGTAAAGACGAATACGCTAAAGTTAATATCCCTATGATGCCGGTTACCCATGGTATAAGTTTTACTAAAACACAAATTTTACTTTATACCGTATTGTTATTTATAGTGGGGTTATTGCCATATTTGGTGGGCATGTGTAATTGGTTGTATTTAATTGGTGCAGTAACCTTAAATTTCATTTTTATTTTGTACGCATGGAAGTTAAAATTTAGTGCTGACGAAAATACAGCAATGGAAACCTTTAAGTTTTCAATTATACATTTAATGCTACTTTTTATTATTTTATTGGTAGATCATTACTTACTGCCATTATCTTAGCGCCAGATAAATTATTCGAACACTCAAATAATTTATACAAAAAATTGAACAAAAAGCACACCCGAAAGAGCAACAGCTTTAATAATAACATCAGAAGAGAAGTAAATAAGTTATGAACAAAATTTTATATGTTGTGGTGGCATTAGCGGCTTTAACTACCGGCATTTTATTATTTATACAGTTTAACCAACAACCTAAACCAGAGCATGCCTTGTTTTATGAGCAAGCCAGAGACATAAAGCCTTTTGTTATGACAGACCATAACAGTAATAAATTTACTAACCAGCAGTTAATAGGGAAGTGGTCTTGGGTGTTTTTTGGCTATACCTCTTGTCCTGATGTCTGCCCAACAACTTTGCAAGAGCTTAATTTTGTATATAAAGATATGCAGAATATCGCCAACAATACACAAGTTATTCTGGTTTCGGTCGATCCTAAACGAGATACAACTGAAAGACTTGGTGACTATATAAAGTATTTTAATAAAGAATTTATTGCCCTCAATGGTGGGCACGACGTGTTATTTCCGTTTGCACGAAACTTAGGTCTTATGTATGCAATGAATGATGGCGAGCGTGCAAAAAACAATACTTACACTGTTGACCATAGCGCCTCTATTGTACTCATAAATCCAAAAGGTAAGATCTCGGCTATTTTTCAGCCTCATCAAGTATTGGGGCGGTTACCTATTGTTGAAGGTGAAAAATTGCTTAGCGATTTTTCTAAAATAGTTAAGCTATCTTCTGGGGTTTAAGTTGACTATTTATAACTCAAACCATGAGCCGTCTGTATTTAAAATAAACCATGGCTGCGAAAACCAGTAAAATCGTTTGCTGTTCTCAATACTTGGTGCGGTACAGTTACTACGAACCCTTCCTACGGGTAAAGGCTTAGCAAATTTTAGCGTAAACTGGGTAGCGTTCAACCATTCAATTTTTTGTTTGCCAATTCCTGATACATAACAATTTAACTGCTTAGGATTGAACGCGGTAAGCTGCTTATTTTCATTTACAGTTAAACCACTATTAATTTCAAAGGTTACCTGATTAATTGCCCCATATTTTGCAATAATTCGAGTATCACTTATTTGATTGCTTTCTGGTTGCGCTTTTCTTAGTTGTGTACTTTCAAGCTCAGTATTTATAGTTTTATTTATCAAATGCATACTCAAGGGTAGTGCATATAGTTTGTCTTTTAAGGAGCCTAATTTATCGTAAGGATGAGATGCTGGAAAGCGAGGTAAAATGGTTAAATCAGTAAAACTACCGACAGCGCCTGACTGTTGAGTAAAAGCAGTAAACTTATTTTTTCTTAACCAACTTTGTAGCTCGGTTGTGTATTCTCCGTAAGGATAAGCAAAAAACCGCCAAGATTGACCCGTATGTTTTTCAATAAGAGTTTCCGCTAAAAGTAGATCTTGCGTTAATTTTTTAAAACCTTGTTCATGGTTTCTATTTTTTACCGGTCGTGCAAACGAGTTATGCTCTAAACCATGATTAGCAATAGTAACTTGTTGATCAGTTTGTTTAGCCAATGTGGCTAATTGTTGCCAAGATAGATAATGATCCGTACTTGAGTTTATAAGTTTTGGATTGACAAAAATGGTATAGGGGAAATTAAATTTATCGAGTAAAGGTTTAGCTTGGGTAAAAATATTATTGTAAGCATCATCAAAGGTAATAACCACAGTTTTATCAGGCAATACTTTTTGACTTTTTATGGCATTAACTAATTCAGGTAATGCCATAACATTAAACTTATTATCCATTAAAAACTGTAAATGCAGTTCAAATTGTTTAGGTGAAATAGACGTACTTTTAGGTGTTAAATTACTAACGTGGTGATATTGTAAAATAACAGCCGCATTACACTGTAGCGCTACTAATAATAGCGCCAAAAAATTGTAAAAACTAAAAGTGAATATTTTTGTAAGCATAACCATTTCTTTTAAGTATTTATAAACAAATATTTGTTAATAGGCTGAATTTTAGATAAGCAATATTACCCAATAACACTATGTTAAACGTTCTTGGTGTTATTTTTATTATCAGGGTAATTTTATTATCATTCATTGTAATTATATGACATGTGAATGAGACTTTTATAAAAATAAACGTTACAGTTTATAAATTGATAATATCTCATTGTATTAGGAGGTTAAAAATGGAAGTAAAGTTAGCTAATAGTCATTCAGATTTATACGGTATTGCAGAAGTTTTACAACAACTACGCACTCAATTTCCAGTTGCCTATATTAAAACTCAAATTACCGAACAAATGAAAGAAGATTATCAAATTGCGTACATTGAAGAAAATGGTGAAGTTATATGTGTAGCTGGTTTTAGGTTTGGTCAAAAGCTTGCGTGGGGTAAACATATTTACATTGATGACTTAATTACCAATGAGCATACTCGATCAAAATCGGCAGGCGCAACCATGTTAAAATGGCTTAAAGATCATGCTAAATCTAAAGGTTGTCAGCAATTACATATAGATTCTGGCGTACAACGTTACATGGCACATAAATTTTATTTGCGTGAAGGTTTTATCATTGCTAGTCATCATTTTTCGATGAGCCCGTTATAAAAGGTAGGCGTTTAAAATAGTAAACGTATTTAGCTTTAAATAAGTGACTTAATGAGCAAATTATTTAAGGCACTCTCCTATAAATATATTAAGTAACCTATTACAAAACATGCCTATATAGCCATAAGCGGTTAATAAAATAGCAGGTATTAAAAAACACAAACCAAGTATTTGCCAGTAATGATGAAAATAGTATCCTAAAAATATATACCCGTTACCATTCAAAGCGCTTGATTTCAGTGGGAATTAAAATGACTTTAGGTAAGGAGAATAATTCAAACATAGTTACTCTATATTTTGATTGTTGACCGCGGCATAAAGCCATTTTAAACCCATCGAAGAAGGGCTTGAGCAATATCACTTCGTCGTTGCTGAGATTCACAAGGGAATAACCCTTATTTCATCACAGCGCCTTGCATTGAAATCGCTCAAGTGCTCTGAAACATGCATCTTGAATAGAAACGGGTATACACAATACGCCAATAGCAAAAAGGCCAAGCCCTTGCATAAAAAATACTAAGCTGCGTTGAGGGTTTTGGCCTAATTTTTCTAAAATTTTATTCAATGATAAAAACTCAGTGAATTTTTGCTTATTTGGAACAAGTTTGTTAATTTTTTAAATAACGTTCATAGCAAAAATTAATAATATGAATGATCACCACGTTCGTGTTCGGTCATATCTTTAACACCTTTAATTTCGTCACCCATCATTTCCATTAATTGAGTTTCAATGCCATCTTTAACGGTTACATCAATTTGGCTACATCCATTACAGCCGCCACCAAATTGCAGCACCGCGTAACCATCTTCGGTAATTTCCATCAAAGTGCACTCACCACCATGACCGGCTAATTGTGGATTAACTTCTGATTTTAAAAAGTAATCAACACGTTCAAACAATGGTGCATCGCTTCCTACTTTGCGTAACTTAGCATTAGGAGCTTTTAGCGTGAGCTGAGAGCCCATTTGATCGGTAGTAAAATCAATATCAGCGTCTTCTAAAAAAAGCTTACTATCGCCATCGATGTAAGCAGAAAATTTCTCAAACGGAATTTCTATATCTTCAGGTTCAATAGCGTCAGCCGGACAATATGAAACACCGCATTCAGCACTTGCTGTTCCTGGGTTTACAACAAATACGCGAATACTTGTGCCTTCGGGTTGTTGTGATAAAAGCTTAACAAAATGCTCTTGAGCGGTTTCAGAAATATTGATCATAGCCATAGCAGTATTCTACTCTCTAAATATACGTTAACAAAAAGGTAAAAATACCTGAGTAAATTACTCAAGTATGGTTATTTTACGCTTCTAATATGCTCGCTGCTAGTGGTAGATTAAAATAAAAGCTCTAATTTATATTTTAGCGCTAGTTTCAGTGCTTATAGTTTGGTATTTTTAAATAAGTAATACCAATTGAAATAATGAATTATCGCTAAGTGATCAATTCATTAATTCAATTGGTATAAATTGTTTCTTTAAGTCAGCCAATACCTTTTTGAGTAGATTTTAAGTCACTCAAAGTTAATAAACTCCCATTGAGCGTACACTCTTTTGCTATGCTCAGCTCAATCTCTTAGGATGATTAGATGTACTTGTTTCGTATTATTGTTGTTGTTTTTACACTTGTTTTTTCTCAATTATCGTACGCAGCATCAGTCACCGATTACTTACCCGCAAACCATGTATATAGTCAGTCAATTCCTACCCCTAAAAAAATTATAGGCTTTGGTTTGGGTGATCGACATGTGCGTTACGATCAGCTTTTAACCTATTTACAGGCTATTGATAATAGTTCAGCTCGGGTGAAAATAACTTCAATGGGTAAAACCCAACAGCTAAGAAACCAAATACTGGTCACTATTTCAAGTGAAGAAAACATTAAAAATCTTGATAACATTTTACATTCAAGAGACGACTTATCTATTAAAAATAGCAAAGAGCCATTAATTATTTGGTTGGGTTATAGCGCTCATGGCGATGAATTAAGTGGTGCTAATGCTTCAATGATATTGGCTTATCACTTAGCTGCAAGTGAAGATAAACAAATTAAAGCGTTATTAGCTAACACTATTATCGCTATAGAGCCAGCCGTTAATCCTGATGGCATGGATAGGTTTGTAAACTGGGTGATCGACAATAGAGGAACCACTCCAAATGCCGATGCTAACCATATTGAACATCATCAAGGTTGGCGAACCGGGCGCTCAAATCATTTCGGCTTTGATCTAAATCGTGATTGGCTACTTTTAACGCAAGTGGAAACTCGAAATAGAATGGCATATTTTCAGCAATATCAGCCACATGTAGTAGGTGATTTCCATGAGATGGATTCAGACAATAGCTATTTTTTCCAACCTGGAGTTGCTACACGCAATAACCCATTAACGCCTCAAAACACCATAAAATTAACGCATTTACTAGCTGAATATCATGCTAAAGCCTTTGATCAGGAAAATCGTTTATATTTTAGTGAAGAAAAATTTGACGATTTTTACTATGGTAAAGGCTCAACTTATCCTGATATCAACGGCAGTGTGGGTGTTTTGTTTGAACAAGCCTCAAGTAAAGGCATGCAGGTTAATTCGGTTAACGGATTACTTACCTTTGAATATGGTATTAAAAATCATTTGTTAACATCGCTATCAACCATTGAGGGTACATGGAGTAATAAAGATCAGTTTATTAACCACCGAAAAACTTTTTACGAAAACTCAAATAAACTGGCTAAAAAAGAAGATTTTAAAGGCTATTTAATTACTGAACAATTTGACCATTATCGCTTACAAGCATTACTTAATAACCTCAAGCAGCATAAAATTGAGGTTTATGGATTAACTAAAAACTATATGGTTAAATCTACCACGTATAATCATGAGTACAGTTATTATATTCCTCTTGCACAACCTAAGTACAAAGTCATTAAAGCATTATTTGACACACCTAAAACGTTCAACGACAACACTTTTTTTGACGTGTCTGGTTGGACACTACCGTTGGCAATGAATATTGAATACAAGCAAATAGGGAGTACTCGGGGTTTAAAAATTGCAGAAAAGCCTTGGGATTTTGAAACAGCTATTCAAGCAAAAACTGCTCAGCCTACCTCTAATATTGATGCTTACGCCTATGTTTTTGAATGGCATCATTTTTTAGCGCCAAAATTATTAAATGAACTACAAAAAAATAAAATCAACGCTAAAGTGATCACCAAAGATTTCTCAATTGAAGTAGCAGATAAAATTAGAAAATTTAAAGCCGGAACGATTGTTATTCCTGCTGCTATACAAACGCTAAAAAATTGGCAACGTCACGCCATTGATTCTGCAAATAACAATAATATTGAATTAGTAAAACTAACGTCAGGTTATACAAATACAGGTGCAGATTTTGGCAGTGGATCATTAATAAACCTCGAACAGGTAAAGGTTTTACTGGTTGGTGGTAAAGGTGTTTCTGAATGGGAAGCTGGGGAAGTTAAATTTTATCTAGATGATATTTTAAATATTCCGGTTACCGTGATTGAAAAAGAGCGTCTACAAAAAATTAATTTTAACGATTACACTCATATGTTGATGGTAGATGGAAACTATCAATCTTTAAGCCCTAGCATCTTTATTAAACTACAAACTTGGTTGATACAAGGCGGTGTTGTTTTTGCGCAAAAACATGCGGCAAAATGGTTAGCTGATAAAGATATATTACGTGCCTCTTTTGTTAGTAATAACCAGCTTAAACAACTATTTGACAGTTCTAAACTACCTTATCAAGACAAAGATGATTTATTAGCTAAACAACGTATAGCCGGAGCTATATACCAAACCGAGCTTGATACTAGCCATCCGCTGGCGTTTGGTTTTACACAAACCACCTTGCCTGTGTTTAGGAATAACACATTAATTATAGAGCCGTTACGTTACCCTTTTACCAATATAGGAAGGTATTCTGCTGAACCGTTATTAAGTGGTTATACCGCTCAAAGTTTAATTGAACGTATTGCTAACACCTCCTCTTTTGTTGCACATAATGTTGGTCAGGGTCGGGTTATTGCAACAACCGATAATTTGTCGTTTAGAGGGTATTGGCATGGAAGTGTTAAATTATTAACTAACAGCCTGTTTTTTGGCCATGCTTTTAACGCCCCAGCTTCGCGGTAAATAGCAGTTTGTTAAGATATTTAAAATATTGGGTTCTTATATTGGGTTTCTTGTATTGCTTATTCAGGTAAGGCAATCGTTAAACTAAGTACAGTAACTTTTTCAACCCCATGGCTTTTAAGTAACACTGAAATTTCATTAACCGTTGTGCCCGTAGTTACAACATCATCAATTAACATTACGTGTTTTGGTAAGTGCATGCCTTGTGTATTCATACTAAATGCGTTTTTCATATTATTTCGCCTTTCCTTCCCCGATTTACCAACTTGGCTTTGCGTTGCAACTTGTCGGATTATGGCGTTACATTGGTAATAAATACCACTATGCTTAGCAAATTTTATTGCAATTAAATGTGCTTGATTATAACCACGTTGCTGCCACTTAGTAAGATGTAAGGGCACCGACATAATAACACTAGGTGCATCAGCAGCATTGTATGTTTCGTGTTTATTCGTTTTTAATGGCTGATTGCATTCTTGCCAACTTTCATAAAGTAGCTTGCCCAGTAAATCAGCAAGTTCAAATCGACCTTTATATTTTAATGATGATATCCATTGAGTATAAGGCCATTTATGTGGGGATAAGCAGTGTAGGTGATCAAAAGACTGTTTAGGTATTATTTTATTAATAGCGGGCCAATTAAGTAAATCGGCAGAAACAAGTGAGTAGTTAAACTGAGGTAAATCACGTAAACAATATTGGCATAACAGAGGGTATTCATCACATTTATTGCCGCACAAGTCGCATGATGAAAATTCGAGTTTTAACTGATGAATCCATTGTTTTATTTTATCTAAAAAATTAAAAGCGGTATACTCGCTATTTTTTGCTCCAAATTCCATTTAATACCCATCAACTAATCCTATCTTTATGAATATTACTACAGAAATAAAAAGTATAAAAATAAAATGACTCAAGCGCTGACTATTACAAAATATATATCAAAAAATAAAACTGAAAATACTCAAACCACACCATTAGTTTTTATTCATGGTTGGGGTCTCAATTCTGCGGTTTGGGAGTCGGCTGTACAATACTTCCAACAATACTTTGACGTTATTACTGTAGATTTACCTGGGCATGGGCTTAATATCAATCACACGTTAACTAATTACACATTAGCTAACGTGGTAAACGAAGTTCAACAAGCGATAAAAGTACCTGCCATTTATATAGGTTGGTCGTTAGGGGGCTTGATTGTAACGCAGTTAGCGCTTTCATTTCCTGAAAAAGTAACCGGTTGTGTAACGGTAGCAAGCTCTCCGTGTTTTTTAAATAAAGCAAACGAAGAGCCGCCTTGGCAAGGAATATTACCGAAGGTATTAACGATGTTTTATGTGCAACTTGCACAAGATACAAAAAAGACTATTGAAGGTTTTTTAAAAATTCAGGCCATGGGAAGCCCTCAAGTTAGACAGCATATAAAAATTATCCGCGATTTAGTCATGCAACATCCATTGCCTACAGAGCAAACCTTAGCAGACTCCTTAACATTACTTGAAACCATTGATTTAAGAGAAAATTTATCAGAAATTTCTTGTCCTATGTTACGTTTATACGGAAAACTCGATAGTTTAGTTCCTAAAACTGTCATTGAGAAAATAAACCATTTAGTCCCTCGTAGTCAAAAGCATATTTTTGATAATGCTTCACACGCGCCATTTATTTCAAACGGTGATGAATTTAATGAGTTTTTGCATTCTTGGTTAATAGCCGTAAATTAATAGCTATAGATTAATGGGCATCCGAGGGTCGGTTGAGTGGCCAAACGTTTTACTGATAGTGGTTTCTTTCATTAAAATAACACGCAAAGCCGACTATAAACCACGATCAATATGATCGGTCAAATGATCGCAGCATTATTTTTATAATTGCCTAATTTAGACCCGTTTGCCCTGTCGTTACGCCTGCAAACTTCTTTAAATCAATCATTTTGTGAACCTTGTTATATTTGGTCTTACCATAGAGCTCGAAGCCAAGCTCTATGCCACGCTGTTATCTTCTTTGTCTAATAAATTTGAAAAGAGCTTTTCTAAGGCGCGCTAGTTTCAAATCTCACTCTGGCATCCTCGAAAGCACAATCGGCTGCAGTGATGTCACTGTTTACAAGAGACCCAAACCCAAGCGCAATTAGCGCAGCATCAATTGCTTGATTCCTGTCAGAGTTCGAATCTACCACTTCAAAAGTGGTAGATTCAATGTCAACAGGCACTCCAAGTCCCTCAAAAGCCTGGCCAGTGTGATCGTAGATAAACAGATTTGATAAGCCTAACCTCGCACCCTCTGTTGGCAGCTGCTTATCTAATGGTGCTGATAGGATCCCATCTGATCGCTCGCCAATAAAACAGACGGGATGCTTCGACGCTCGCATTAATAGCAGAAAATGCTCAGCAGCACTATATGTATTCGGTCCGGAAATCGTTGCTATTGGGCGACTATACGAAATGCGTTCTGTTGGTGTGAGTTCTCGAGAGACACGCGGACTCCTTTGTGGTGTGCTGGAATCATCATATCCAATTGCTTCATAGGAGCTTACCGTTACTTTTTCTGTAAAAAAGCGACTTGCAATAGCATCAGTAATCGCTAAGTCGCCCCCGCCATTCACTGAAACATTGATAATCAAGGCTTCTGTATGAGCGAGTGCAGTAAGAACTCTATCCATTAAATCTTCGCTAGCAGCAAGATCGTTTTCTTCTGAAACTTCAGATATACCGCCCATGCTATTGATTTCTAAATAACCGACGGCACCATTTCCGATGGTTGCCCACTGAAATATATCCTGATTTTCACCACCTGCCCTTTCTAAACTACTAGGGTCAAAGTAGCTATCTCGAATATCTAGAATTCGTTGAAATTGTGCATCCACATACCCGCCAAAATCAGTAAACTCTGATTGATTTTGAAAACCTGACACTAGAACGTCTTCAATCTTTCCATCCTGGTTAAGGGGAACAAATTCAAAATCATCACCTGCAGACAAACTAACGTGGCCGTCTCCTAAGTCAGAAATTAGTGCTATGAGCGTGTTGAGTAACTCTTCATTTGTTGTTTCGCTATTGACCTGAGCTCTCGCATTCTCGGTACGCTCATCCCAGTCTAGTATTCCTCGCAACTCAAAGAATGGATAATAATCATTGAAATTATGTATTGTATGTTCAAAGGTTGATACAGGTCCGTTTTCGGTGATCAATCTCTCGTCAAGACAAGCTGCTGGAATAGCCGCTCTTGCAGAATATACAATCTTTACTACATCTTCTTCTTCGGTTGCGACGAATGTTTCCGCATCAATTGAGTCTATTGTTAACGTATTAGCAAACTCCTCTTGAGTAGTATTACTCACCAACAAACACGTTTGACGCGTAAAGTCATACAGGTCGATGCTTTCACCCGTGACATTGATTGCTCTTCCAAAACCAATCTGTTCCCAAACCCCATCCGGGATCTTTACGACTGATGGGTTATCAGGAGGAGGAACAACTGGCGTGGGGCGAGGCATTACTTTGTCATTGCCTCCACATCCGAACAATATGAGTGCCGACAGGGAAAGTACAAATTTAAAAGGGGGGCGATTGGGAAAAAACATTTTATTACCTACAATAGTTAATTAATCAACTTTCGTAGTTTAATTATTCGAAGGCGCTTAAACTGTTAGAAAGTAACTAATAATTGTAAGTACGAAGGTCATAATCAAAATTTATGATTACATCACTTAACAACGCTGTGCAATGGACTCTTTCTGTCAGTTTTTTCACAGCATCAACTAGGGCGTGTTGATCTTTGCTGTCCAAGTTTTGTTCAACAGCCCTTACAATAGATTACAAATTATAAACATATTTTCTTTAGCACAACGTGTACATTTTGCTGGCATTTTTTTTGGAGGAAATTGAAATGAGAAATCTATTTATCGTATGTGCAGTTTATGTCTTAGCCGCATGTGCATCAAAACCGCTCGATCCAGAAGCAAGATTAGTTAAGCTGACAACAATCGAACCTGGGAGTAAATGTGAATTTCTAGGAGATATTACTGGAAATCAAGGGGATTTCATCACAGGTGAGTTCACGTCAAACAAAGATTTGGAAACAGGTGCAAGGCACGATTTAAAAAATCAAGCTCACGAGATGGGTGGAAACGTGGTCTTTTTGCTGACACAGCGTGCTGGGCAAACTGGAAGTGTAACCTGGGATATAGGCGGTACATCGGTGCAAACTAATGTCACGCTTAGTGGTAATGTTTATTTTTGTCCTACAAAATAGATTTTTGTTGTGAAAATTTACAGGCAACGTCTAGACTATGATGGTAAAATCAACGCTTTAGGCTCAAGAGAAGTCAATAGGAATGAAAAATTGAATTTTGTTTTTAATGAATTCGCTGTCGACAGGTTTCGGACTCTACTTTTCTTCCTCCCCCTAGGTTGTATTGTGGCTAGTCGAATCTCTATTAGGGCACTGTTGCTCGCAACGGTTTTCGTATTTTGCACTCCTCAACAGGTCAGCGCAAATGACCAGATTCCTTCCAACAGTGACGAGGTACAGTCGGAAGAAAAATCTGCAGGCACCAGCCCAGAACTAGATTTTACAGTTTATTTGCGTATGGATGCGCTCTTTAAAAATGAACTATTTGTCGATCCTGGACAAGAAGAGTTTATTGACTTCTTGGATGTCTCTTTGGGTATCGACGTTTATTACGGTCGATTCTTCATTGAAACAAACAACCAAGCCAATCGTAGCAATAGAAGCTCATCAATTGGTTACCGTTTAGTCGACCATACAGACTATCAAATTGACTTTTTAATGGGGCAATCATACTTAGATGGTTTATCAGAAAGTGAAGGGAACATGATTCGCGATGAACCATCTTCAGAACTTCAAGGGATCAGGGATAGAGATGACGAGATTAACCAAGGTTTTCGGTTTTCTAAGTACAGTGGCAACCAAGCATGGTGGTTTGATGTAGCGGGTGATCCATTCAATATTTCTCACGGTGGCTGGATTGTCGATGGTTACTTCGCTCATGCTATTCAATATTACAATTGGGAATTTCATGTTGGTGTAGGAGCGACATATTTCTCTGACAAGGTGGTAGATTATCAAGCTGGTGTATCGATTGATGAGTCAACTTTTGAACGATTAGTGTATGAAGCAGGTTTTGGGGCTCGCTACACGCTCGATTTATCAGCGCAATATCCTTTAAGTAAAGATTGGGTATTTGTGTCGGGCTTTACCCATAAACACTATTCGAAGTCTTTTAGCGATAGTCCGCTGTATAAAAGTAATAAACAAACATTGTTCAGTCTGGGTGTCATTTATGTTTGGTAGAGGCCCATCCAATTGCTGTTTTTTCCTACCTCTCATGTTGTTAGTGCTGGTAACTTGTCCTGTTAGGGCAGCTAATAAAGACCCTGTCAGCTTTCAGCTAAAGCCCAAAAGCTGTATCGCGCTATCTAAAGGTAAAGACTGCTATGGTGACCTTGTACTGACATGGAATTTGCAATCGCCGAGGAATGTGTGCCTTTATCGGGAAGAATTGGAACGCCCCATATTCTGCTGGTCAAGAAGGCTAACCGGAAGTTACTCGGGTCAGTTTGCCTTGTCTGAGAGCCGCAAATATTCATTAGTCGATGTGGAAAGCAAAGAAGTTTTATTTACTGACTCGATAACAGTGACTTGGGTTTACAAAGAGTCTCGCAAAAGACGTCGATGGCGGTTGTTTTAAACATTACTGAGCCAGAGGAAATTTATATGTCTAGTTACGCCGAAATTTTGTTAGTGGAAGATGATATTGCGTTAGCGCAATGGGTTAAGGATTTCTTAGAAACCGAAGGCTTCTCGGTAACTCATTTAGCCGATGGTTTGGGCGTGGTAGCAACCATCTCCGGTGGGAAACATGATTTATTGTTGTTAGACCTAATGTTACCTGGTTTAAATGGTATTGAAGTCTGCAAACAAGTAAGGGAGTTAAGTCAGATACCCATTATAATGCTGACCGCGAGAGTCGATGAAATAGACGAGGTCATTGGATTAGAAGTGGGAGCAAATGACTATATCACCAAGCCAGTTAAACCAAGAGTTTTGTTAGCTAGGATCAAATCCGCGTTGCGAATTGGCAGTATGCTCAGTCATTCGGATAGCAGCGATCTTGTTTTTGGAGGATTAGAAATTCACAAGGCGTCCAAGCGAGTCATCTTAAACGGCAAGAATGTGGCTTTGACCACAGGGTTGTTCGACTTTTTATGTCTACTCGCAGAGAACGCTGGGGAAGTTGTTAGCCGAGAAAAAGTATTCCAGGAACTAAAGTCACGTGAATATGATGGCCTAGATCGTCGCTTTGATGTGATGATTTCAAATTTGCGAAAGTTGTTAGATGACGATATTGAAGACAAAGAGAGAATCAAAACTGTTTGGGGCAAGGGCTACTTGTTTGTGCCTGATGCTTGGTAAATATCCGTTTCTCAGCGACTTTTTCTTAGGTTTGTATGCATAAACTCATTCTCAATATCGTTTTAACTGTCACGCTTTCATTGTTCGGGTTTGGCTGGTTAATTGACCAATATATTTACGACTCACTCAACAATGAAGAAATGAACGTTCAACCGCAAAATGAAATGTTTAATGGCTTTATCAATCATTTGAAAGACACGCCTCCCGAACAATTACAAATTACTGTAGATGATTTAGCTGAACAATTTAATGTCAATTTAGCCTTGGAAAATAGAGAGGATTTTGCGCTTGAAGAGAAAGTACTGGCAGAATTGGATTCGATAGGCCTAAAAGTTGCCTCAGATGTTGAAGAATACCATTTGAGATCAATACCTAATCACCCTAATGCGTTACTTAAGTTAATTACCGAGATCGATGTTGAGCAAGATAGACAGCTTGATGTGATACTTACATTACTGCTTTACTTTGGCGTAAGTATAGCGGTTGTTTTATGGATGCTACCGCTTATTAGGCGACTTACCAAACTCACTGATGTCGCTAACAAATTCGGCAAAGGAGATTTGAGCGTACGCGTCATTCCTGCCAAATATTCTCAAATAAATGTTGTTGAAAATAGCTTCAATAAAATGGCATCGCAAATAGAGCATTTAATCGAGGAAAACCGCTTGCTCGCTAATAGCTTGTCGCATGACCTAAGAACACCTGTATCTTGTTTCCGGTTTGGCTTAGATGCCAGTTTGGGAGAACGTGATATTGACAAAAAAGACGAGTATTTAACCCGAATGGAGAAAGATTTAGAGAATATTGAAGGAATGCTAAATGCTTTTTTAGACTATGCAAGCATGGAAAGAAAAGGCATGCATTTAGACTTCCACAAAACCAACCTTAATGACTTTGTCGGCGCATTAGTTAAAGATTTAGGCCCAATTGTAATGCAACAAGACAAACAGTTGACGTTTTCTTCTGAAATCTCGTCTCAGGAAGTTAATATGGACAACGTGTGGGTTTATCGTGCTTTTTCTAACCTTATTACCAATGCTATTTCTTATGCAACAACACAAGTGTCAGTCTTCTTAACGACTGAGTACGATGTGACAAATAAAGCGTCTCGTGCCGTTTGCTATATCTTAGACGATGGGCCTGGAATACCGGATTCGGAATTGGAAAAAGTGTTTGATGCCTTTGTGCGATTGGATCCAAGCCGAAAAAGGACTGGAAAGAATTTTGGTTTAGGCTTAGCTATCGTCAAGCGCGTAATAGACTGGCACAGTTTTAACGTGTCATTTATGAGTAAAAGTGATGCAGCCGCGCAATCCTCTCACTTCAAAGAAAAACTAATGGCTCTGCAAAATGTTGGCGCGCTGGCTAAAATTTCCATGCCCTTAATTCAGCGATAAAAAACCTCAACGAATTCGAAAAATCCTTCTGAAATTTTAATCGGAGATTCTTACAGAACCTTACAATTGTTATCTAATTCCCAACACTATCCATAAAGAATCGCGAGATCAAAGCAGGGATAATGACGTTTCGATTACATAAATCCAAAATTTTATTCAGCTGGGCGCAAATACGTTAACCATGCTGAACAACATAAAGCTGGAGAAATCATGATGACAAAACCACCCACTAACTTACGTCGCAGACGATTTATACGAACCATTAGTGGAGGAGTCATTTTTGCCGCATTGCCAATCAGCGGTTGTAGCTCCTTTTCTTCAGACATTCCTGAATCTGCAATAGCGGCGTGGTCGTCGGAGGAAATTGTGAATGACATTTCTGGCCCTCGAATTTGAGCACTGGCATGGGCTATCCTCGCACCGGATCCACACAACCGACAGCCCTGGTTGATAGAACTACAGGGCAAGTACGATGTTTTGATTAGAATTGACACTGAACGACTATTAGAGCATACCGATCCCTATGGTAGACAAATACTGATTGGAACGGGGGCGATGCTTGGTCTTCTGGATATCGCGGCGAAGCAATTTGGATACAACACAGAAACAACTTGGTTTGAAGAAGGGGTATTTAATTCGACGTCAATAAACAGCAAACCGATCGCACGAGTAAGATGAAGTGGCATAGTTAATTTGGCCACCTATTAAAAAATGTTTTATCGTTTCATAGTAGCATTAGGTAGCAAAATGAAAAAGAAAACCCGTAAGACATTTAGTCCAGAATTTAAATGAGAAACAGCTCAGTTAGTGGTTGACCAACAATATACTCAAGAAGAAGCGGCTAAGGCCATGGATGTACGTAAATCTACCATTAGTAAATGGGTCAAGCAGTTACATGAAGAGCGAGCAGGTAAAGCACCTAAAGTCATGCCCCGTTAATCGAGAAACTTTAGAACGTTTGTAAATTTCTTACTCATTATTAGCTTATTGGTTTGGTATAGCATACCTCTAATAATGTGTTTTGAATAATTAGACCATTACATATGTATGTCTGGTGGATACATTTAATCTGCCTAGGAGAAGAAAAGAAAGCATGTGATTCCCACCCCATGCCTTCTGAAATATGTAGGAAGAGGTCTTAAAAAGACAGTTCAATGCCAATAGAAGGAAAGACTTCAAGACCTTTTTCGGCCTCTATCGGCACATTGGTTAAACTTTCAGTGCCATCTGGCAAATAATAGTAACCAGAAACATTATCACCTCCCAATGCATTTAAAAGTGCAAAGGTAACTGCACCATCTAGGCCATAAGGTAGCCTAGAATATTTTGCTTGTAGGTCTAAACGAACGTAATCCGGTAGTATCTCACTGTTATGTTCGCCATAGTTTGGTAGAAAGTTATCTGGGAAGTCTGGATTGACTCTTAGGCTGTCAATCGGGGTATATCTCGCACCTGCTCTAGCCGTAAATCGTGCGCCGAATTCCCAGTCATCAGAATACTCATAATTAGCTACAATATTCAGTACCCAAGGTGTATCTAACCAATAAGGAGTTGTTTGTTTACTCTGCTCATCGGTGCGCTCACTCTTTGAATAGCTGAAGCTAGCCCAAGCATACCATCCGTTCTGCTTTTGTCGTTCGACTAGTAATTCTGCACCATATGACTCTCCACTGACATCATTCGTATAGTTGAGGCTAGGATTTGGACTCAGATCATCAGTCGCGCGAGGTAAATCCTCTAATTGCTTATAATAAATTTCAAACTTGCTCGACCATAATGCATTCCAATCATTTTCGACACCCGCCGAGTAATGATTCGCTAAAAAGGGTTTTAAGTCAGGGTTGCCTAATGTGGGCAGGGCTTGCTCCCCGTCTGGAAAACGCGAGTAAACGCCTCCTTTTGCAAACACGGTACTTGAGTTATTCAACATCCAAGCTAGGCTAATACGCGGATGAACAAAAGATTCATCGGTATAACTATCTTTCTCAAACCTCATCCCAATTTCAACCATAACAGTTTTAGATAAATACCAACTATCAATGAGGTATGCACCAATAACATCAATCTCTATTTCATCGCTTCCTTGCACTCGATCACCTCTCTGACTTTCGCAATCAGGGGTTATTTCGGTACAAGTATAGTTAATGATATCGTACGCATAATCAAAGCTATTGCGTTGGGCATCAAGTCCAAACGTTATGGTGTGATTCGGGACAATATTGCTTGTCACGCTAGCTCTTAAATTATTCTGCGTGTTTTTGCCGTCCGTAAATTGCTCTGCGCCGAAACTGCTTCGGTCTTCTGTTACAAGTTGGTTGATACCTACTGAAGAGTAGGTCTTATTGCCAAAGTATTCATAAAAAATAGACTGTGAATTTGCAGACGTTTTGACGCGAGCATTGCCGATAAGATCGGGCTGTATTCTACCCTCCTCCGATAGGCTAGATATATCAGCGCCCGCTTCATCACTTGCGCCTAATGCAGATATCGTTAACTTTTGATTACTTCCGATTTGCCATTGATACTTCGTTTGATAATCATCACTTATTGGTGCATCAGTAATTGTGATGCCTTCTTCGTCTGAACCCTCCTTTAAAAATAAGTGAATAAGTGAGCGTCTATAGCTAGCGTAAAAAGCTTGGTCCTTGGCTATACTGCCTTCCGCAAAGATACCTGTTTTTGTAAGACTGGCATCTAGGGTGAATTTGATATCTTGTTGTCTTGGATCGCGCAATTTCACATCGAATATCCCTCCTGTTGCTTCGCCATATTGAGCACCAAATGACGAAGCTTGAAAGTTAAAATCTTGCACAATATTTTTATTAAAAACGCTGTCTCCAAATAGATGGTATATATAGCCTGCGGGCATCCCATCAATAAAGAAAGCGTTGTCTTGGGGAGAAGAACCACGTACTGCCGGGCCACCACCGTCGTCACCGCCGGCATACAGAACACCTGGCAAGGAAAACACCGCTGCTAGCGGATCATCATTGATACCAGCAATATTGAGAAGTTTGACCGTTTCTTCGCTAGGTTCAGTGTTAAGTTTATTATGCTGCCCCTTTACAGTAATTACTTCGAATTCACTATTGTTAGAGCTATTGGTAACTGCAAACGACTGGTTTGATAGAAGTAATGACGCAAGCATCGACGCTTCAGCGACGATGATCATAGTTTTTTTCATTGTGTTGTCCTAGATTGTTGGCTTAATTGGCGGACTAGGATCCTAACAATCTAATTTGCTCATCTCTGTTGCAGAATTGTTCGTCTTGTGGGGTGCTTTCTTACACTTTGTAAACAAACCTATACATTTTTACTTTTCATTCCACAAAGATCAGCAAGCTCTATTTAGAACTGAATTTTTAAATATGTGCGTTTGTACAGTGTTTTTCATTTTATAATTTAAACTTATTTAAGGGGCAGAATGATTTGCCTGAACGTCCGTTTTGCAGAATTCAGCCAATAGCGCCTAATGATCGTGACCGTCTTTTTAACGCTTATTTTTGCCGTTGGAATCTATAATTCGTTTGGTCCGCTTTGGGCGTTAAGCAGTGGTGAATCTGAGCCCGCTATTGACGAAAGTCAGGCTTAACTTGAAGGACAAGTTTGTGCCATTAGCAGAAGGTAAGAATAGCTGAGATGACAGGCACCTCTGAGCCTGACGAATCCCCACGAAATATAGATAAAAAACAATAAGATAATTAGAAAATAAAGTGAACATTCATAGTGTTTGGTGATCAGATCTATCGCCAAAAAAATAACCACGGGAAACACTATGAATGTAAAACAACTATTATCAAAATACTTGTTAATTGTCACGCCTACCATGTACAAAGTGCGTCGATTGAGTTTATTTGCCGTCATTGAAAGTACTATTAATGGCGGGGTACTTTCTGTTACTGAACTCGGCCGTAATATTGACAATCGCGCTTATGAAAAGCACCGCATTAAACGCGTTGACCGATTATGCGGTAATGTGCATTTACAGCATGAAATTCCACTCGTTTACAGTCAGATGTGTGCTGCTATTGTTGGCTAAAATACACAACCTATTATTCATGTTGATTGGTCAGACATGGATACGCGTAAGCCACATTTTCTCATTCGTGCCTCGATTGCCACGCAAGGACGTTCATTAACACTTTATGAAGAAATTCACCCATTAAACCTTAAAGAGAAACCTAAAACCCATCGTTTATTTATGCAAGCATTAAAGACCATGTTACAGGGCAAACGAACCTAAATCATACAGTTAGGCGGCCAACACTGAGTACTTTCATCATATAGTCATTATCCCAACCCGCTTTGAGTCGTTTGCTCTTCACGCCTACTTTGGTCGTTTTCTCATTCTTGAGTAGGTTCAAAGCCAATTTGTTTATCAACGCGATATTCTGCGCGGCGTGACCACTCCTGAGACGTAAACTATCTTCGCTAAAATTGATATCTAATTGCCAATGAAGCTTATTCTCCACATGCCAGTGACTACGGATGGCGTGAGCCATAAATTCGGCGCTCCTACCTTTGTGGCTTGATATAAAATAACGCGCTTCTTGCGATGTCTTCCCTCCTTGTTCACGAATACTATTGACTCGAACAATAGATTGTATGCTGCTCCAGCGCGAGTGACGCACATGCAACCATGCTACGTCTGTGCTACCCCATACCTGCCTTTGTTCTATCCGGCCATTACCGCCATCTACTGACTCAAAGTAGCTGTGAGGCGTTTGTTCAAACTCCTTTGCTAACTCAGCGTTAAGGAAACATTGAACATCATCAAAGCATTCTCCCTGACTGCCTTTTAAGGCCAATACATAATCACCTTTGGCTTTGCCATACTCTTCCATGGTACAAAAGTCGTCACAGCCACTGATGATGGCGCACAGGCTGATGGTGAGGATATTGACTAATGGATGGCGTTTAGTTCGCTCCATCCGAGGGTCGGTTAAGTGGCCAAACGTTTTACTGATAGTGGTTTCTTTCATTAAAATAACACGCAAAGCCGACTATAAACTACGATCAATATGATCGGTCAAATGATCGCAGCATTATTTTTATAATTGCCTAATTTAGACCCGTTTGCCCTGCTCATTTAACTTAAAACATTTACTTTTTGCACGTTATGGTCAATAATTAAGCATTAGACAAGTATTCGATTGAAGGTTTTTTGTAACCAACAACCTTCATTGTTGTTCGATATATTATAGTTTGAGGAGAAGGGCGTGGAAATTCAATCTGCATTTAATAGTGGAGTTCAAGGTTTTCAAAAAGCATCGGAAGATGCGACTAAAGCTGCATCCGATATCGTTGTAAGCACTGTGCTTGCCCCCCAAGCTGCAGCAGACGCAAATATTAACCAAGCCAGCGCTAGCCAAAATACACAAGCAACTACTCAACTGAATAACCAAACTCAACCTGAGTTAACTCAATCATTAATTAATTTAACCGTAGCTGAATATCAAGCTAAAGGCTCTGCCGAGGTTATCAAAACGGCTGATGAAGCATTAGGTTTATTACTCGACGTTAGAGCATAAAGTGAATATTTCACCGCACATTACTCCAACGCCTTTAGCCACTTCGGTTAATCCGCCTACGGATCTTTTGCGCCATGAAAACACCCAACGACCCATTATCACTGCGCCTAGCCAAACTAATGGTTCCCCTGCTGAAAAAGGCGCAGCTGATAAACATAAAGCTTTTAATCAATTGAACGAAACCTTTAACTTTATTGATTTACAAAAATCAGCCGAAGAAAATGCCAACAAAATAAATACAAATTCAGAGTCCGGTACTCAAGATCAGGGTAACCAAGACCAAGACAACCCAAAGAATAACCAAGAGAATAGCCAAGGCACTCAGGAAAATCCCCAATCTAGTTCTGAACCTACTCCTGAAAATAGCTCGGCAGAAAATTCTCAATTAACTTCACAAGAAGACAGTAAGCAAGAGAAATTAGAAACTGCTCAACAACAAAAAGAAATTCAACAGCTTGAAAAACGAGATCAAGAAGTACGAACTCATGAACTTGCGCACGCAAGAGTTGGGGGTGATGTTACTGGTTCACCGGTGTACGAGTTTGAAATGGGTCCAAATGGTAAAAAATATGCTGTAGCAGGAGAGGTTTCTGTTGATTTATCTACGGTGGCAGGAGATCCACAAGCCACTATTACTAAAATGGAAAAAGTTCATGCTGCTGCTTTAGCTCCGGTTGAGCCATCGGCTCAAGATATGAAAGTTGCCTCTCAAGCTACTAAATTAATTGCTCAAGCTAAAAGTGAGTTATCTGAATTAGTAGTAGAACAAAATAAAACCCCTGATAAAGCGTTAGCTGAAAATGAGAATAATAGTTTATCGGCTAACGAACAAAGCTCAGCTGTGCAAAGTGATTTATTTGATCAAAAAATGCAGCAAACGCTAAATGCGCAAGAGGCTATAACAACACCAACAGTAATCTCTACTGATGTACAGGAACGATCTCAACGTATCGAAGGTTACTACTCAGGTATTACTCAAGCTTACGAAAAACCTACAACTTACCAATTTGAGTTAACGGCATAATGAAATTGATTATTGCTGGTGACGATCATCGTTAATATTGATCAAAGGTCATATTGTTCAAAGCTACTATTAATCAAAGAGAATAGAGGTAATATTGCTCAAAATTATCACGCTTATTATTTATAAAATTTAGTGCGTTATTTTTTATCTCTTTCAATTATCTATCTGTATCCATTAAAAAACCGCATTTAAGCGGTTTTTTAATGGATACAATGCGGTTGGATTTATACCCTGAGTACTTTAATAAAGTACTTTAAAAACCGTACTTAGATAATTAAGCGCAGTTATACCCATCACACCTCAAGCTGCATCTTGAAGTGTGATGGGGATATATTAAATGCCGTAATTTTCTCGGTACTGTTTTATATTATTTAAATTTTCTTGCAGGCTTGTAGTATGAGTCGCGTTATTTTCTGCTACTTTTTCTTCTAAAAAACAAATAAGATCCGCCAGAGTAATAATAGATATTACCTGTGTACCAAAATCACGTTCAACTTCTTGTATCGCAGATAATTCACCTTTGCCTTTTTCTTGGCGATCTAGAGCAATTAATACCCCTGAAAGTTGAGCGCCATGGGCTTTAATAATTTCCATAGATTCACGAATAGCTGTACCAGCGGTGATCACATCGTCAACTAACATAATTTTCCCTTTAAGTGGGGAGCCCACCAAAGAGCCACCTTCGCCATGTGTTTTCGCTTCTTTACGGTTAAAACAATAAGGTAAATCCATGTTGTGGTGATCTGCTAGTGCAACGGCAGTTGTAGTTGCTATAGGAATGCCTTTGTAGGCAGGACCAAATAACAAGTCAAATTCAATAGTTGAGTCGGTTAATGTTGCAGCATAATAGCGACCAAGCTTTGCTAAATCGCCACCGGTATTAAATAAACCCGCATTAAAAAAATAAGGGCTTGTTCTGCCTGACTTTAACGTAAACTCACCAAAACGTAGTACGTTTTTAGCGAGTGCAAATTCAATAAATTCACGTTGATAGTTTTTCATCAATAATGTCCTATTTAGCTTAATGCTGCTTTTTGAGCATCAAATAACTCATTAATGCCGGCTTTAGCTAATGCCAACATTTCTTGTAGTTCATCAAAGCTAAATGGTTCTTCTTCGGCAGTACCTTGTACTTCAATAAGTTTACCTGTATCTGTCATTACTACATTTAAATCGGTTTCAGCAGCAGAGTCTTCAGGGTAATCTAAATCAGCTACTGCTTCGCCTTTGTAAATACCTACCGATACCGCAGCAATCATATGTTTTAATGGATTGGTTTTAATAATACCTTTAGCGCGCATATAATTAAGTGCGTCTACTAAAGCAACACAGGCTCCGGTTATAGACGCTGTACGTGTGCCGCCATCAGCTTGAATAACGTCACAATCAATACTAATTGTGTTTTCGCCTAACGCCTTTAAATCTATTGCTGCGCGTAAAGAGCGTGCAATTAAGCGTGAAATTTCTAACGTACGACCACTTTGTTTACCATTTGCTGCTTCTCTTCTCATACGAGTATGTGTAGATCGCGGTAACATGCCGTATTCAGCAGTAACCCAGCCTTTACCTTGACCTTTTAAAAAGCGCGGTACACCTACTTCAACTGAGGCAGTACAAATAACTTTAGTATCGCCAAATTCAATTAACACTGAACCTTCTGCATGAGTGGTAAATTGACGAGTAATGGTAACGGGGCGAATTTGCCCTAGTGTTCTGCCGCTTGGACGCATGTTTACATTCCTAACAATAAATAATTATTGGCATTATAATCGTTCGGTTAGTTTTTTGACATAATGATGCAGCAAGTATTTTGAAATATAGTAATAAAATACAAGGTCTTTATATAAAGTGTTTATAACGAGAAATTTTATGCAATTTTTATTTGTTAGTTTTTTTATCTTTTTAAGTTTTTTTAATACTTTATTTTCAAAAGGCTTCGCCTTAGAAAGTGATATTAGTATCGACCATATTTTACCCGAATATAGTAAAGTGTACGACGATACACGAGATCCATTCAAAGATGCCGTAGCGGCCCTTAATTTAGCTAAAGTTACAAAGCGTAATGTTATTATAAAAATTGGGGGTAATTGGTGTGCGTGGTGCGAGCGTATGGACAATTTTTTAGTAAAGCAACCTGCAGTATATCAAGCATTACATAATAGATTTGTGGTATTAAAAGTTAATGTAAGTGACAGTAATGAAAACACAGAATTTATGAAATCACTTCCACCCATTTTAGGTTATCCGCACATGTTCGTATCATCAAATCTTGGGAAAATGTTACTATCAAAAGATACTGCTGAATTTTTAGATGATGGTGACTATTCCGTTAATCTTTGGATGAAGTTTTTACATAAATGGCAATTAACCCCTTCAGTTGGTACAACCATTAAAAAGTGAAGTAGCCCATGCTAACCAATGACTCGTTTTTTAACAAACAATACAAAACACCACGTTGGTTAAGCCATAAATTATCACGACGTAGCGCGCTTAAATCAGCGGCAGGTGCCATGGCTATTGCAGGCATGCCCATTATGTTAACTGCTAAGGCACATGCAAACACTCATAATACGTTATCCGAGCAGTTAAAAACAGACCCATGGCTTACGCTTGATTCAGTGATTAATCATTTATTGCCTGCCTCACCTAGTGGCCCAAGTGCAGCTGAATTACAGGTGACGCTTTATTTATTTAGTGTGGTGAATTTACAACCAACGAAGCAGGCAGAAATTGATTTTATTTATAAAGGCGTAGGTTGGTTAAATGGTTATACCCAAAGCCAATTAAAGCAAAATTTTATCGTATTGTCTGACTCTAATAAAGAAAAAATGTTACGTGCTATAAGCCAATCTAGCGCTGGCGACAATTGGATCAATAACCTAATAAATTACCTCTATGAAGCAATGCTAGCGCCACCTATTTATGGTGGTAACCCAAATGGTATTGGCTGGAAATGGCTAGAGCATCAAGCTGGGTTTCCACTCCCTAAAATAGGCAATCGCTATTACGAACTTCCAGGGCAACAACAAATTGAAATTACTCAAGTAATTAAACAGCCAAATAATCGCTTAGTTATGGAGCGTACTAAATCATGACATTTGATATTTGCATTATAGGAAGTGGTGCAGGGGCTTCGCCTGTTGCCTACACCTTAGCTAAAGCTGGCGCAAAAGTATTAGTACTTGAAAAAGGCCCTTGGTTAACAGAAAAAGATTTTTATAAAGATGAGCTTGCAATTAGCTTACGCGATTCTTACAGCCCTGATTTATCAGAACAGCAACACGTCATTGAAGAGCTTTATGAAAGAGAGAATGGCGACACCTTTTGGCAGGGCGAACCTACTAGCGAGTCAGGCTGGAGTTTTTGGAACGGTAATGTTGTTGGTGGCTCATCAAACTTTATGAGCGGTTATTTTCATCGTTTAAAACCAATAGATTTTAGGCTTAAAACTGAATTTGGCAACATAGCAGGCGCTAATATTGCTGATTGGCCAATTACTTACGACGAGTTAGAGCCTTATTACACTAAAGTAGATAAAGAAGTAGGTGTTTCAGGCACAGTGGTGGGACACCCTAATCAAGAACCCCGTTCAGAAAATTTTAGCTATCCTCCGATTGCAGAACACCCTATTGCTTCATGGATAGATAGTGCCGCAAAAAATATAAGTTATCATGCCGTGTCTGTACCTCGGGCGGTATTGTCGCAGCCAGCAATGGGTAGAAATAGCTGCGAATATTCGGGCTATTGTAGCAGTTACGGTTGTTCGTCTGGTGCTAAGGGTAGCGGTAGAGCTGCGTTATTGAATCATGCGGTAGCCTCGGGTAACTGCAGCATAAAGCCTGACGCTAAAGTATATAAAATAGAAACCAATGAACAAGGCGAAATTACGGGTGTACTTTACTACAACAAACAACACCGTAAAAAACGTGCCACTGCGTCAATATACGTAGTTGCTTGCCAAGCGATTGAAACCTCGCGTTTATTATTAGCCTCTACAGGTAAAAAATTCCCCAATGGATTAGCAAATAATAATAATCAGGTAGGAAAAAACTTAGTTTTTAGTGGTGGAGGAACGGGTAAAGGCGATTTTATTTTTAACGAAATTGAACAACAAAAAGTCAATCAGCTTAAACAAGTTGGACCGTTTATAAACCGCGCTTTGCAAGACTGGTATCGAATTGACGATAAATTATTTAACGGTGCAAATAATAAAGGAACGGCTAAAGGCGGCACGATAGATTTTTTGTTTTACCAAAATCCTATCGCACGAGCTAAAGGAAGTCAGCGTGATAATGATGATCAACTTGTGTGGGGTGAACAGCTTAAACAAAATTTAAAACAAGAATTTACAAGCTATAAAACGCTAAGGTTTGAAGTATTTAACGACTGGTTGCCTACCGATGATTGCTTTGTAAGTTTAGATGATAAAGTTAAAGACAAATGGGGAGATGCTGTTGCTAAAGTTCGTATTGGTGCCCATAGCCACGACATAAAAGTAGGTGAATATTTAGCTAAAAAAGCCGAGAAGTTATTAGTTAACATGGGCGCAACTAACGTTTCTTCATCCATTAGCAGCTATCCGGCCACCAATTTAGTAGCAGGAGGTTGTCGGTTTGGTAATAACCCAAAAACCTCTGTATTGAATAAACACTGCCAAGCTCACGAGGTGTATAACTTATACGTAACTGATGGTTCGTTTATGCCAACCGGAGGTAGTGTGCCGTACACCTACACCATTTATGCCAATGCATTTAGGGTCGCAGATCACATAAAAAGCCAATGGGAAAAGTCAGTGTAGTTTTATTATTTTAGGTTTGGTTCTATTTAGGTTTTGAACTTAAAATATAAGTAATTGCTCTTGTTTATCAATAATATATACCCATCACACTTCAAGATGCAGGTTCAGAGCTAAACGAGGAAATTAGATCAAGGCGCGTTACGCAGATAAGGGTTATACCCTTATCAAGTATCGCAACGCGGGACTAATGACTCGCTTAGCTCCCTACGGACAAGGCGATAAAGGGTCATCTACAGCGTTATTGATTTAGAAAATAGAATCACTATTTTCGTCAATCAATGCCTTGTACCTAATCCTTTATCCCCTTGCTGAATTCTGCTGCTTGAGGTGTAATGGGTATGCAATAGCAACTATCAAATCAGAACTGCAAAGAGTTAAACCGCTTTTAACGCTAGTTTTTCAAATAATGAAAAATCGCTTAGTATTTCCATTTCTTCCTTTTTATCTAACCATTCAAGTGCTTCGCTTTGTTTTTCAGCTTCGTTTATTTTACATTCAGCACTCATTTTATGTACATTAGGATGCCCTCGTGTAGCTTTAGGCGCTGATCCCACCATATCGAAATGAGCTTGTTGTAAATCAGTGTTATGCAACAAAGCAACAAGATCAAGGTGATCAATATTTTGCTGTAACGTTTTAGCAAATTTATCGCGTTGTTGCATAATGGGTAGCTCTCTCACTTCTTCCGGAATATTTAAAATACCCAAAAAACGAAAAATTTTAGCTAAGGTTCTGCTGCCACTCATTGCCGACAACGGGATAGAAAATACCAAGCCAATAACTGTAGGCGATAACCATAAAAGTAACATCGGTGAATAATAATATAAAATGGCGGTAATACTTAAGCCAATAACGGTATGCCAAAAATGCTGTTTACACAAAAGCCCCCATGGCGTTCCAGAATATTGGCGTTGTTGAGTAGCCCAACCTGAATCTTTACCTCTAAAAATATCAAAAATATGCTTGCTATGGACCAGCATAAAAATAGGGGCGTATAAAATTGAAAAAAACATTTCAACAATAGCACCTAAGGTTAGTCTTATAATACCAAGCGGTTTTCGCAGTGGGCTATGAAAAAAAGCTCTTAATAACCCCAGCACTTTAGGCACGAGCAATATACCCATGGTAAAAATGAAGAGGGCGATCATCCGCTCTGAATCAAACATTGGCCAATTTGGAAATAACGATAACTCATCTGTAAAGTATTCAATATTTACATAATGAATTTGTATTGCCATTACAATACCCACTAAAATTAGCGCCAACCAAAAGGGCGATGCCACATAACCCATAACACCCGTGATCATGTGAAAACGGTTAGGCCAGCGCAAGCCTTTAGCTTTTAGTACCGCTAAATGTTGAATGTTCCCTTGTGCCCATCGTCTGTCACGTATTGCCACGTCTGATAAACTTGGCGGACTTTCTTCCCAAGAACCTTTAAGCTCTGGTAGCATTCTTACCGACCAACCGGCTCTTCGCATTAGTGCGGCTTCAACAAAATCGTGCGATAAAATATCGCCTTTAAAAGGTTTTATACCACCAAGCGTTGGTAAGCCTGCTGAGTCAGCAAACGCTTTAACACGTATAATAGCGTTATGCCCCCAATAATTACCATCGTTACCCTGCCACGCTGTTACTCCGCGTGCCACGATAGGTCCGTAAATAGTACCAGCGAATTGTTGCAACCTAGCAAATAAGGTATCGCCACGATAAAGGCAAGGAAGGGTTTGAATGATCCCACTTTTTTCGTCGGTTGCCATTTCTTCCATCAATGTTTCTAGGGTTTCTACCGATAAAAGACTATCGGCATCAAGCACCAACATATAGTCGTACCTAGCGCCCCAGCGGCTTACAAATTCATGAACGTTACCCGCTTTTTTAGCTTTATTGTCGTAACGTCTTCGATACCATACATTCACTTTACCGGCTAAAGAATCTTTTAAGCGTTGCACTGCGGCAGTTTCTTTAATCCACACGTCGGGGTTGTTTGAGTCTGAAATAATAAAAATTTCAAATTGTTCTCCCAAGCCGGCTGTTGCTATATTTTCGCCCATACTATATAACGCCGCGCAGGTTTGGCTGGCGTCTTCATTATAAGTAGGCATGAGCAAAACTGTTTTTTTACCTTTAATAGAGGCTCGGTCTTTAAAAGTAGTTTTGCCTGAAAATAAAAAACCACAAACGGCAGCACATGCTGCAAATGCAATCCACACAAAAGTAAGTGCAAATAAACTTACCATCGCCCACTGCAAAGCGGTAACAGCGCCTTCAGAAACTATTAATAGCATTTGGTACGTGGCATAACCCGTTAAGGATAATGCACCACCAAAGGTAATTAGTCGGGCAATAAATGCAGTCCAGCCTTGCCAATAATGTTTTACACCTAATTTTTCTTTAAAGTCTTGTGGAGGCATGTGCAAGCTTGCTTCAGGCGGTGTCGCTTGGCCTCTAGGTGTTATCGTGTCCATCGGTAAAGCCATGTTTCGCCCCATTGTTTATCTTTGTGTGATAATGAAACTCGTAGTTCGGAGAAATTTTCTTCGCCCGGCTCAAATTTAACGACTACGCGTAAATTACCATTTTCTGGAATAACTTTACTGATGCTACCCACAATTTTTCCGGAACTACTTATGGCATTAATTGCCATGTTAGGTGGGATTTTTTTTCCTTCAAAATCTATAACAAAGTCGCGTACCGTTTCAGAACCTAATGCAATGCCTGATGCCGTGGCAATAATTTTACCGTCATGTTGTTCAGCAGGTACTGAACTGCCCCAAGATACTTTATACGAAAATGGATGCGCTTGACCGGCCTTTAAGGGAGAATCAGGTTGCCAAAATGCTACAATATTGTCATGAATTTCAGCTTTTGTAGGGATTTCAATTAACTCAACATGTCCTGCTCCCCAGTTTGACGTTGGCGTTACCCAAGCAGATGGGCGCTTTTGATAATGTGCTTCTATATCTTCAAAATTAGAAAACTTACGACTACGTTGCATTAAACCAAAACCTTTAATTGCATCATCTTTAAATACTGATACTTCCAAACGACGAGGATTAGCTAATGGACGCCAAATTTTTTCATTATTGCCTTTGATCATAAATAAACCATCAGAATCATGCACCGCAGGGCGAAAATCATCAAATCTGCTGGTATTTATAGGATTAAATAAGAACATTGATGTAAGGGGGGCTATCCCAAATGAAGGAATATCTTTACGTGGGTAAAGTACGCTATCTACTTTTATCTCAGTGTTTTTACCGGGCATTGCTGTAAAAGTGAAGGCACCGGTTATAGAGGGGCTTTGCATTAGCGCATGAACAATTAACTGTTTATTTGTTTTACTTGGGCGCTCAATCCAAAATTCAGTAAACTCAGGAAATTCTTCACCAGAAGGTTTTGCAGTATTAACTGCTAAGCCCCTAGCGGATAAACCATACCAATTGGATTCTCCAACCGCTCTAAAATAACTGCCGCCCTGAAACACCATAAATTCGTCCCATTTTTCAGGGGTATTAATAGGGTGTGTTACGCTAAAACCTGAATACCCTTTAGCGTCAGATTTTTTAATATCTTGCAGTTCATTGTTATAGTTAAAAATGTCTGTAGTGTATAAAACGCGTCGAGAAACTCCACCCACCACTAAATTCAATTTAACGGGGGTTTTAAATAAAAAACCAGGATGAAGTGGGTTTACTCTAAAATTACGGTCTTCGCGCGACCAAATAGTAGCACCGCGTTCAAACTGTATTTTTTTATATTCGTCGTAACTCATCTGACTTAAAGGATTGTCTTCTGCTAAACGTTGTAATTTATATTCTTGAGCAGATAATTCTTTTGCTCTATTTTCAAGCCATTTTCGGTCAAAGCGATAAGTAGGACGTTCCTGTTTCTTCTGAGTATTATCAACCTTATTTGTATCCGCAACGTCTTGTGCCAATACACCACATGAAAAACTTAATGCTAGAACGGTTAATCCAGCCAATAGAGGTATTCGTTTATTCAAAGTTTTTTCCTTTTACGTTAATTAAATTTTATAACGATTAAAAATTGAGTTGAATTAACTGTTATGAATTTAGATGAAGATATTACTCAGATACTTTAATGGTTAGCGCGTAAACCGATTGAAGTAATTGATAAACGTTATTGTAATTTTTTGTTTTGAATAAGTCATTACATTAACTATTTTTTAACATTAATGTTTTAAGTCATTAATATATACACCAACATTATTCACCTACAGCCCTCGTCAAAGTAATGTGTGGTGTTTTGCACCAAACACAATATTAATTGTAAGCAAAATTGAAATTTATGATCATTGTGATACTTTTGTTAAGACTTTATAAAATTCATCGTTCACAATTAAGGGAGATAACCTTTATTAAATAGCGAGACTATGATGAAAAAATTCTTAGTATTAACAGTGGTCAGCCTAGTTATTACAGCTTGTGGAGGCGGTAATTCAAACGAAAATATAATACCTACGCCTCCCGTATTGACTGAAAATCCACCCGTTACAACACCTCCACCAACTACTTATACCGGCGTATTTATAGACTCTGCTGTTCAAGGGTTAACCTATAAAACAGCTTCCCAACAAGGTAAAACCAATATAAAGGGTGAATTTATTTACCGGTTAGGTGAAATGGTTACATTTTCTATTGGTGGAGTGAGTTTTCCACCCGTATCGGTAAAAGAAAAAATAACCCCACTAGATGTTTTTAACACGGAAGACGTAAATAATAAGGCGGTAGTTAACATGCTTAGATTGCTGCAATCATTAGATATAGACGGACAACCAGAAAATGGCATTACTATTATCGAACTAGCACATACGTTAACTGAAAATATAACCGTTAGTTTTACAGACAGTAATTTTGAAACACTACTCAACGAGGCACTAATGTCTTATAGCGGTGTTAACACAAGTTTAATTAGTGAAGCGATGGCAGTACAGCATTTTCGCGATAGCCTTATGCTAAATGAGTCTCTACCAAATAGTTGCGGCGGGCAAAATCACCTTAAAGTAGGTTACACCGGAACTTTTAATACCCTTGCTCACAACGTATCAGGCACCGTCACCATTACCGATAACTGCACCATAGTTGTTGAAAATTTTAATTACGATGCCACCGCACCCGCAGTATATTTTTACGGTGATACCCAAAGCGACTTCTTATCAGATAAAGCTTTTACCATAGGTGGGTTATTACGTGATAACTCGGTAGAGTATGTGAATGAAAAAATCACACTAAGACTACCCAATAACAAAACATTAGATGATCTTGAATACTTCAGTGTGTGGTGCGTAGATTTTGCTGTAAATTTTGGCGATATACGCTTTCAAGCTCCCTAGGGGCCGTTAATCTTTCAGGCGTTTTTTTGCAGCTATTAGTTTGGTTTTTGCACAAGGCATCGTCATTTACGTGTGGCCACTCCCCATAAATGTCGATAACGCCGTAGAAAGACCAAACTAATGCTCTTTTTCATAGTAACTAGCGACAAATTACAGGTTCGTGCATAATCATACAAAATAGTAAACTAGGTAACATTATGATCCACAGTATGACCGCATTTTCACGTGTAGAAGTAAAAGGAGATTGGGGTAACGCCGTATGGGAAATTCGTAGCGTAAATCAACGATTTTTAGAAACGTATTTCCGATTACCAGAGCAATTTCGTAGCATTGAACCTGTATTAAGAGAGCGTTTTAGGAAACAACTTAACCGCGGTAAAGTTGAATGCAACCTTCGTTTTAACGCCAATGCATCTGAAAAGAACAATCTCACCCTTAATAAAGATTTAGCCCAGCAACTTATTGAACATGCCAGTTGGATCAACGAACAAACCCTTAACAGCCAACTCAATCCAGTAGAAATAATGCGTTGGCCGGGCGTTATGGAAGCCGAAGAGGCCGACATGAGCAAGGTGCAAACTGAAATACTTGCTGGGTTTGACCAAACCCTTACCGACTTTATTACTGCTAGAGCCAGTGAAGGTCAGAACATGAAAGCACTGATTGAACAACGCCTTGATGGCATAACCACCGAAACCGAAAAAGTAAAAGCCTTCATGCCAGAAATTATTCAATGGCAACGTCACCGCATAATCGACAAATTTACCGACGCCAAAATAGAGCTAGAATCAACCCGAGTAGAGCAAGAACTTGTACTACTTGCACAAAAAATGGATGTTGATGAAGAAATAGACCGTTTATATAGCCACGTTAAAGAAACAAAAAGCATATTGAAAAAAGGTGGCGCCCAAGGTCGCCGTTTAGACTTTATGATGCAAGAGTTTAACCGTGAAGCGAATACCTTAGGTTCAAAATCAATAAATTCAGATATTACTAATTCAGCAGTAGAGCTAAAAGTATTGATTGAACAAATGAGAGAGCAGATCCAGAACATCGAATGATGTTTCAGTCTGTTTCAGAGTGTTAAAATATTTAATAAAATAAACAGGTTATAGGTTTTATTGTTTCAATTTGTTACCACGAATTGCTCTTTGTTCCAAAAAAATGATGGCAGAAATGGTGGCAGATTTTGCAAAAAATCAAATTTTGTCCCAAACTTTTAAAATCTGCCACCACTTTTAAAGTAAGGGTCTGATATGGAAAAGAATTTTAACACTCAAAAAATTAAGTCTTTAATTAAAAATGGTAAAGTAGGCTATCACTCAATAGGTGATGGCCTATATATTCGTCTTAGTAAAGAGCGTACAGCGTTCTGGGTTGTGAGATACACCATTCATAAAAAGCGTAGGGAAATATCATTTGGTACATTTCCTGAACTTTCACTGGCAGATGCTCGATTAAAATCGTTACAGCTTTCATCGGATATTAAAAACGAAAAAATTGACCCCCAAGCAGAAAAAAAGCGTCTAGATAGTGAAGTCATCAACACAGTGAATGATCTTGCAGAAGATTGGTTAAAGGACTGTGAAAAGCGTTTGAAACACCCAAATATCCCAAGACGAGTATACACAAAAGATATTGCTCCTTTTGTTGGTGAACTAACAATAGAGCAAGTTACACCACGAGATATTAGAGCTATTATCCAACACATAGCGGAAAGCAATCGACCTACGATTGCAAATGATGCCTTGATGTATTGTAAGCAACTTTTTCGTCATTCTATTAAACTTGATTTACGTACAACTAATCCAGCCGAAGCTTTTACTTTATCTGATGCTGGTGGTGTTGAACAAAGTCGAAGTCGCGCTTTATCTATTGAAGAAATCGAACAAGTATTTTTATGCTTTCGAGAAAACCATAATCAATTTACACGTGATAATTACCTTGCAACTGCTTTGCTTATTACTGTGTGGTGCGGTGATGTGACGTATATTTGGACAGGTAATCGCTGGGCTTATTTAGCGGTCGTTATTGATTTATTTGCGCGCAAAGTCGT
>Ga0209303_1000241_pt1 | contig 47910 bp, 34 predicted proteins | sample SidtaG_3_FD_187449 | JGI IMG/M metagenome (GOLD analysis project Ga0209303, IMG submission 187449) | Marine algal microbial communities from Sidmouth, United Kingdom - Sidmouth_Asex1 metaG (SPAdes) (version 2) | ecosystem: Host-associated > Algae > Red algae > Unclassified | place: Sidmouth...
AGACACTTTATGAAAAAGGGGCTATTTGAAAATTTAGTCCTAAGAATGATGAACACAAAACCTCTTTATCAGATAAATTACAATAGGAATATAAATGCCTAATTCTATTACTTTATTAATATATGCTCTGCTAAACAAATTACAGGCATCAAAGTGCCACTCATTATCATTAATATAACTGCTTAGAAATATTGTATTTTCTAAAATTCTTTTAACCTGTTTTAGATGAATTTTTATCTTTTAAATATAAATAAACTTGTCAATTCTTAGTAAATATATTGATATTTATAATGAAGACTTCTTCTTCGAGCATCAGTATTTCAAAAAAAAACTTAACCCACAATATTTCCCGAAACAAAAGCCGCTACCGCAGCTTTAAATTTTTCGCCATATTTGTTCAATTTATGTTCTCCAATACCGGGCATTTCAGCAAGAGCAGCTAAAGTTTGTGGTTTATGCGCAGCAATACTTTTTAACGTGCTATCATGAAAAATAACGAAAGGAGGAACGTTTTCTTCAACAGCAATAGCTTTACGTAAAGAACGCAAGGCTTCAAACAAATTATTGTCATAATCTTCTGGTATTGTTTTCTTTTTGGCAGCGCTTTCTGCTGCCGCTTTCTTCTTCATATAAGAAACTGGTTTCACCATTTTCACCACTTCACCTTTTAAAACCCGCCAACCCGCTGCTGTGGTTTTTAAAGTATTGTGCTCATCATAAGCAATTTCAAACAAACCTAAATGCAACATTTGAACCAAGTATTGTTGCCAATCTAAAAAAGAAACATCTCTACCAATGCCATAAGTAGGCAGTTTGTCCAAACCTAATGTGTACAGTTCTTTTTTACCCGAACCACGCAATACCTCGGCAAGCAAAGTTAATTTAGGCGCAACGCCTTTTCGCTGCATCCGCTCAATAGTTGACAATGCTTTTTGCGCCAATACAGTCCCATCAAGGTATTTTGGCGGATTTTTACAAACATCGCAATTACCACAATCTTTATCATAGTGCTCTCCAAAATAACTTAACAACATTCGCCGGCGACAAATAGAAGCCTCAGCATATTGTTGTATGCGTTGTAATTTATTATTTTGCAGCTCCGGCTGTCCCGAGTCGTTGGCCCAGCTTTTCATTTTCATAACATCGGCATAGCTATAAAAAAGTATCGTGTCGCTAGGCAAACCATCTCTACCTGCACGGCCAATTTCTTGATAATAACTTTCTAAATTTTTCGGTAAATTATAATGCACAATAAAGCGCACGTTCGATTTGTCAATGCCCATACCAAAAGCAATAGTAGCCACAATTATTGGCATATCATCTTTTTGAAAAGCCTCTTGTACCTTCATTTTGGTTTCATTGTCAACCCCAGCATGATAATGTGCTGCTTGGTAACCCTCGTCATTAAGTTTTTCCGCTAACTGTTCGGTTCCTTTTCTGCTAAGGCAATAAATAATGCCCGATTCATTTTGATGCGCTTCTAAAAAGGGCAACAACTGCTGCATCTTTTTTTGGCCAGGTCTAACATCCAAACTTAAATTAGGCCGGTCAAAAGAAGCCACAAAAATATTACTATCCTTTATCTCTAATTGTTTAATAATATCACGACGCGTTATTTTATCGGCAGTAGCAGTTAAAGCCATTATCGGAATTTTTAAATCATTTAAAAACCCCAATTGCGTGTACTCTTGCCTAAAATCGTGCCCCCATTGCGAAATACAATGTGCCTCATCAATAGCAACTAAACTCAGTTTTATTTTACTAAGTAAATTTCTAAACTCGTAGGTCACCAACCGTTCTGGCGCAGTGTACAATAATTTTAGCTCATTATTAAGCAGCTCCTGCTCAATGTCTCTTTGTGCTTCAATACTAATAGAACTATTTAAATAAGCCGCCTTTATACCATTTGCTTTTAAGCTGTCCACCTGGTCTTTCATTAAACTAATTAATGGCGAAACAACCAAAGTTAACCCCGGCAACATTAAAGCAGGTATTTGAAAACAAATTGACTTACCGCCACCAGTTGGCATTAAAACCAAGGTGTGTTTACCTTGCAAGGCAGCTTTAATAATGGCCGCTTGCTGCTGCCTAAATTCGGCATAACCAAAATACTTTTTTAAAACTTCTTTAGGCGTTAAGTTCGTTGAAATAGAAATTGCATCCTTCACAAAATAAAGGTACGTAATTGTAAATTACAGTTTCAAATCTGTTCATTTTATTTTGAAAAGAAATAGGGTAGCTCGTGCAAATTTTACTCCCGCTTTCCATTCCAACTCCTCACTCCACTTTGTTCCGCTGCGGGGTTTCCATTGCAATCGGGTTTAGTTTAAAAACTTCGCTCCCTCGTAACTACGGCAAAACTAATTTTAATTTACCTTTAGTTTACTCGTAAGCCTCTGCATAAAACGCAGCCAAAATAGTTTGGCCAACTGCTTTTAGGGTTTTACGGTCAATATTTTCCATATTGTCGTTTTGGGTATGCCAATGCTTATTAAATTTAGATTTTGAAGTAGCGTCAAACTCAATAATATCAATGGTAGGGATGTTAGCAATTGGGTTCACATAATAATGATCGTCAATCAATGGTTTAGTATTTTTATTTCTAAAATAAGAATCATAGCCCAACTCCGCAGCTTTGTTCCATACTCTTTTAACAATGTGCGGTGCGTATTTCATTGAAGTACCTTCTTTAGTAAAAATAGCATTTTTTCCGCCAACCATATCTAACAAAATGCCATACATTGGTAAGTTTGGTTGGCCTTTTACACTATTGGCCCAATATTGCGAACCCAAACAATAGCTGTCTTGTTTCTGTGGCAAGGGGCTATCTTCTGGTTGGCCGTAATCTTCCGAGTCAAACAATACAAAATCAATACCAAGTGGCACATCTTGCTGGGCAATTAAGCGGGCGGCTTCTAAAATTACGGCAACACCGCTGCCACCATCGTTGGCGCCATCAATGGGCTTATGGTAGTTGGTTTTATCTGGGTCGTGATCAGAAAATGGGCGGGTATCCCAATGGGCGCAAAACATAATTCTACGCCTGCGTTCGGGTTTGTATTTGGCTATAATGTTTTTGCTGCGTAGCAACGTACCATCAAAAGCTTTAAGGCTGGCTTCTTGCACTTGTACTTTTATACCATAACTTTTAAATTGATTAACTAACCAATTACCGCAAGCTACATGCTCGGGTGTGTTGGGTACGCGTGGCCCAAAATCTACTTGTTTTTGTATAAAGGCGTAGGCACTATCAGCATTAAATTGTGGTACGGTGTAGTTGGGTTTTTGCTTTGGTGTGGTTTCTTTTTGGTTAGATGTTTTTGTTGTTTTGGTTTTAGATTGATCGGCAACGCAGCCAGAAAAAATGGCGAGGATGGTTATTAATGAGAATAACTGAAATGTACTTTTTATGTTAGCTGGTATAATTTGAAACTGGTGTTTTACGTTAGGCGTTGCAAATGCCTTTTTTAAACAACCTTGTTGCAAAAGAGGTTGTTTATTGTTGTTTTTGGAACTTATGAAAAATTGTTGAATACGACTGCCACCGGTAATATAGCCCCGATTGTAGTGGTTATGCCTTTTGCCGCGTGGGCTTTGAAGCGTTGGCAAGGCATTTGAACGGAAAGCGGGTAGCTCCTTTTTAAATAGTTTTACTGTTTCGCTTCTAAATTTAAATAATATTTGTTGTAGCCTATTCATAAGTCCAGGTAGTTTCTGCGCCATCTTTAATTAATATTTTAAGTTGGTTAAGGTCGTTTCGAATTTTGTCGGAAGTACCCCAATCTTTTTTGGTGCGGGCTTCTGCACGGATGTCAATTACCAATTGCATCAAGCCATTTACCACTTCTTGGTTGCCTTCGTCTTCGGGCAACAAACCAAGTATGTTGGTAACAAAAGTGTTGAAAGTGGTTTTTAGGGTGTTAAAAGTTTGGGTGTTTAATTGACTAACATCGCTTTGCTTGTTGGCATAGGCGTTTATTTTATTACTGAGTTCAAACAATACGGCCAGCGTTTGTGGAGCGTTGAAATCGTCGTTCATTTTGTGGCTGCAGCTTTTACATAAGGAAAGGATGCTTTCGTTTTCGGTGGCGTTTTCGGTATTGGTTTTATGTGCTAAACTGTTGAGTGTTTTTTGTGCGTTCATTAAGCGTTTGTAGCCTTTTTCGGCTGCCATTAAAGCATCGTTACTTAAATCTAACTCGCTACTATAGTGGCTTTGCAACATAAAAAAACGAATAACCATTGGGCTAAAGCCTTGTTCCATTATATCATTATCGCCGCTAATTAACTCATCAGGATAGATGGAGTTGCCGAGCGATTTGCTCATTTTTTTACCGTTCATGGTGAGCATATTGGTGTGCATCCAATATTTAACGGGTTCGCCTTGGCCTGCGCCAATATTTTGCGCAATTTCACAATCGTGGTGCGGAAATTTTAAATCCATACCGCCGCCGTGAATATCAAATTGTTTGCCTAAATATTTGGTGCTCATTACCGAACATTCTAAATGCCAACCTGGTACGCCTTTTCCCCACGGGGAGGTGTAGCGTTGAGGATAGGTTTCGTCGCAATGTTTCCATATTGCAAAATCGCGTGGATCATTTTTTTCGTCTTGGGCTTCTAACTCTCGGTAACCATCTTGCTGTTCGTCAATATTACGGCCGCTTAGTTTACCATAGTTATATTGTTTGGCAAACTTAGGTACATCAAAATATACGGAACCATTTTTTTTGTAAGCAAAACCGTTTTTGATGATGGCTTCTACCATCTCAATTTGCTCAATAATATGCCCGGTAGCTGTGGGTTCAATATCGGGCGGTTGTATGTTAAAGATGCGCATTAAGTTATGAAATGCGGTGGTGTATTTTTGAACAATTTGCATTGGTTCAACGGCTTCGGCTTTGGCTTTTTCGCCAATAGAATCGGCCATTACACCTGCGCTATTGGTAATGTGGCCCACATCGGTAATGTTGCGGGCATAAGTAACTTGGTAACCAATATGTTTTAAATAGCGCCGTATTACATCGAAAGAAACAAAAGTACGGGCATTACCTAAATGTTGTGTGGCATAAACGGTTGGGCCGCACACGTATAAACCCACTTTTGGTGGGTTAATAGGTTCGAATTTCTCCTTTTTGCCGCTTAGCGTATTTTGTATGTGCAATGCTTCCATAAGCGCACAAAGTTACAAGGTTTTATGAGATTTTGAAGTATTGAATTTAGCAGAACTTGTTTATGAATTGAAATTTTAAGCTTAATTATACTGTGCGATCATTTTTTATAAAAATTCTCTAAAAGTTTTTGCTTTTTGATTGTTGAGTTTAAAATTCGTTATTTTACTGTTTTTATTCGGAGTAGGCACCCGAGGAGTACGTCAATTCATAGCTATGGGTATATATTTCAAATACAATTCCAAATGGATCTTCCACATAACACATTTTAAATGGCTTTTCATCTGGATAATATGCCCTAATTGGCATTCTTTGCTTTCCACCGTAGGCAACAATTTTATCTACTAATGCTTCAATATTTGGATCTTGTATGCAAAAATGAAATAAACCCGTATTGAATGGATTAAATTCAGGTGCTTGTTTAACTCCATTTGGAAATGAAAATATTTCAACACCTATTCCATCGGAGGTTGATAGATGTGCAATTTCAAATTCTTCCCAATCTTCTCCAAAAACGTCAATACACATTTTTCCAATAGCGGTGTCTTTATCTTTTTTTATTTTTGATGGCTTCATAATAGTATACCAACCCATTACCTCTGAATAAAATTTTACAGCATCGTTAATGTTTGGTACTGTAATGCCTATGTGTGAAAACGATTTCGGATAATTTTTGACTTCTTTCATCTGTTATATTTTTCTTTTAATTTATGCTGTTTACTTTTCAACTTATTAGTAACAATATAGCTACATAACGTATTTGGTGGTTCATTGTTTTTGCTGGTTTAACCTCAATTACTCGTTACAAGCTTTGTGGCACTATTATCAGTTTGAGCTTGAACCGTTTTCGCTTTCGCTAAAAAGAGAAAAATAAATAGGCACATTATAATGAGATTTGCTGCACGCATAAAATTTGATCTTTATTAATTGCTTGTTATTTGGTTAGCAAACACATTGTTACAAATGGTTTGTTTTATTGTGCTTATTAAAAAACAAAAATAGTAATTATTGTTGATATATAAAATTAGGGAGGACTTTTGTAAAATCTAAAAAAAAACCTTTAACTATAAGTAGTGATATTAAACCTAAAGGTTAATCATAAAATAAGGTAAGTTCAAATTGGTATAATTTAAGCTGTTCCTCATTTTCCTTGTTTTTTTCGCAAACCTATCGCAACAATTTGTGTAGCTGCTTGATTGGTAAATAGTTATTGTAAATTTTCAACGAGGAAAGGGATTTATCATCCAGCTTTTTAATATTGCTAAATTGTCATTTCATCATCATATTAAAAACCTTAACAATTACTTAACATTAGCCTTGGATATATTTTAATTAGTTATCTCTAAATTCGTATCACTTTCTAAAAAATCAGTGTTATTAAAAATCTTTCCAGTAAATATAAAACAACTTTTTATGAAAAAAATATATACTTTAAAAGTTTTCACACTTTTAATCTTATCAAACTTAGCTTTAAATGCTCAAGAGTTTTGTGACGATTTTGGCGAAAACAGTTTTACAGACACTTGCGCCGAACAAATAGGTGATGGAACAAGCGGACCAGTAGTTGCGCCACCAATTGATATATATGATGCAACCACATCAAGTGGAGGTTCTGACGGGGTTGCCGATGTGCAAATTACTATAGAGTCAACCGTTTGTAATTCGGGTTGTGGTGAAGGTGGGCCTTATAATATTGGAGGTTGTATAGGTGGAAATGGTGCGTTAGGAACAAGTTCTGACTTTGCAGCGGCTTTTAATAATGGTAATGGAGAAAATACTTGTATAAACGCTGGTGGTTATGTTTGTTATACCATTGATTTTTTAAATGGTTTTTCAACTACAGCAGCAGCTTTTGATTTAGGTCAATCAAGTAACAACGGTGGATCAGAAGGGTACGAAGGCTCTTTTGGTTATGTTACTGCGGCTACAGATGCTAATGGCGTAGCACTTACAAACTTACCTACTATAAATCTTGCAAACTTCTGTAATTATACTTCATCTGATTATGCAACAACTCAAATGTCAACATTTTTAGGGGTAACTGGGCCTGGCACTTGGCAGACTGATGCGCAAAATACAAATCCTAATAATACCGGAACACAAGCATCGGACGCTAATGGTCAAAACATTTGTGGTACTACAACTGCTGAAAATGGAGAAGATACCGCTTCTGGTACAGGACCAGACCAAGGAACTAGTGCTGCTGCAGCCAACCCTAATTTAGGTTTAGCACCAACCGATCTCATAACTCAAGTAAAATATGTTTATTTTTATAGTTCTACACCAAGTATTGATTGTGATATGGATGGCTTAACGGCTGCAAATTCAAATCCAAGTGGCTCGTGGACGGGTATTGATTTCTGCTTTGAGGCACTTTGCACCTTTCCAGAACCAACCATAACTTTAGTAGAAGATTGCGGCTTTTTTGATATTATGATTGGTACAATAGACGAAACCATGGCATCTGGTACAGGTACAAGTGTTACTTATACAACGGCAGCTACTGCACCAATGGTTATGCCAGGCACCCCTGTTACAGGTGCGGAGCAATTACCAGCCGATGGTTCAACTATGTATTACATACAAATTGCAGATGCAGCCGACCCAACTTGTATTGAAGAATTTGGCCCTTTTACAGCGCCAATGGGTACACCAGGGCCAATGCTTACGGTAACCTGCCCCGGCCCAATTGATATTTGTGCAGGCACTACTGTACCTTTAATGTTAACTGACAGTTCGGGTGGTGCCATGGCAGTTTATGGTGGCACTTGTGCAATTTATGTAAATGATAATGGCACAGCAAATGATGTAACTGATGATTTTATTGATCCGGCAGGTGCACCAGCAGGTTCTTGTATGCTAACTATTCAATTAGTAGATGCCAATGGTTGTGATTCGGGCCTACCCGAAATGTGTACTATTTTGTTTGAAAACAATTGCCCTGCCGATGGCGGTGCATTTCCTACTGGGCCATAATTGTTTTTTTTAAGATATTTATAAGCCTGTTCATTTATTTGAGCAGGCTTTTTTATTTTTAGCTTTTAATATTATGAAAAAGGTTTTCGTTACGTTTAGTTAGTTTTTAGTTATTCAACTATCTATTGCTCAAAAAAAAATGGTAACTACATACCTGTTTACACTAAATTTTAAAATAGCAGATTTTTACACAAAATTCATTTTTTTGTAGCACTTTTGTACACCAATTTTGTATGTTTACAAAATTAAAACAACCAACACTCCACAAAACGTCAGTTGTTACTAAAAGTGGCCACCCTGTAAAGGGCTTGTCATTTTCCGAACCAATTAAATGCTACTTCTTTTTAATCTTGCATCTTTTTGGTTTAGCTCTGTAAAAGAATTTTCTGCCATCTTGAGTTGGCACGTTTACTTTTACGAACTTGTTTTTACTTTTTTCCATTGTTTTTGAAAAATTTAACAAGTTAAAAAATCGCAGGAATTTCACCTGCATAAGTAATTAAAGTGGTGACTGATACCCACCACTTTTTATTTTTCTTCTTTATTTTTTTTAGTATTTTCATTTTTAATTGCTACAATAAGTTTTTTATTGAAATCTGCCTGTTCAACTTGTTCCTGATTATGGCCATACTTTTCATTCAAGTCATTGAATTTTAAATAAACCTCCCAAGAACCACCACCTTCTGCAACCCATTCAACAACAGCATTAAAAGCTATCTGTATATGAGATGGTGCGTGAGCCATTCTACCATCACTACCTCTTATACCATTTTCATCTAATTTTTTGCCTCTATTTAAAAAGATGTTTTTTTCTTCATAAATAAAATCACGTAGCTTTTTGTTTTCTGGACCCTTTGGTAAATTTTCAATCAAGATGGCTCGCATAGTATAGAACAACTTATGTGATTTATCAGGATCATGAGTATAGTTTAGGTATTCCATTGGGAAACCATCTTCAGAAACATCTTGGTCTTTAAAATCTAATTTGTACCCTTTGGTCTTGTCTGCTTTTTCTGCTAATTTTTTTATTCCCTCAAGCCTTTTATCTATTTTCTTTTTCTTCATACCATATTAATTTTCTAATAATTGTTTGATTTTATCTAATTTTTCACTAACAGCGTCTTTATCCCAAACATTTGTTTTCAATCTTTTTATTGCTTTGTCGCTTTTTATTATTTTTTTTCTATGTTTTGCTATTACATTAGCTGTCTTGCCTCTACTGTAAAATCCATAAATTATTGATGGATGGATACTATGTTGTTCTGCGTATCCATCAACATACATTTTATTATCTATAAAGCTGTTTATATATTCAAGCTTTTCATTAGAAAATAAAATTTGACGTGCAAAGTCGTTTGCATATTCTTCATTAAGAAGAAATAAATCGGAGCCTCCACCAGTAACATGGTATATGTTCCTTTTTAAATCGTTTAAATCATAAAGGACGTGATAAAGTTCGTGCAAAAGTGAAAACCACAAAATATCATACCTGTTTTGAAAATTTGTTAAAACAATGCAGGGTTTGCCATTTACCACTATTGTAGCTCCTTTAACTTGTGTTCCAGTAAGGTACTGTTGAATAACTACTGTTATCCCAATTTGATATAGTGATTTAACAACTAAGGTGAGTCCGTTTTTTTCATTTCTTGTATATGGCCTAATTTTAGGTATGATTGCTTCTAAATCGTCTTTTGTATATTCATTAAGATTATTAATTTTTTGGAATTGAATATATGCGGATTTAAGCCACATTTTTAGCATTAAGTCATTAGACTTGACTTTAGTTTTACTAAACAAAACGCTTGCAAGTTCCGACTCATATTGATATACAGTCTCAATTTCAAAAAACCTTAGTATCTTTTCTTCAATTTTGTCAAAATCATTTGCATTGTCGATCCAGCCGACACTTTTTAATTTTTGCAAATCAAAATTTCTTAAAATGAAAGATGATTTTCGGGAATATTCAATTTCTCTAATGGATTCAGGCTTTAAAGTGGAAACATAAACTTTTACCAAGTATTCTACACTAATGCCTAAAAAATTGCTGATTTTAATAATTGAAATCAAATCAACTTTATTGCTTTCTCCTTTGATTATTCTATTTAAGGTGTCCTTTTGTATTCCAATTGCAGCAGAAAGCTGTCTATCTGATTTTATGTTTAGCTCTCTTTTTCTTGCATCTAATATATCGGGTAAAGATTGTTTATCATCTTTATATATTAATTCATAAATCTGCTCTAAAAGTTTGTCATCATATTTTTCCATAATGTATCGTGTCTCATTTACAAGCCATCAATAGTACAAACATAGTGCTTTTTTAGCAAAATGTCTCATTTTTGCGCCATTTATTTTACTAAGTCTTTATATTTTAAACGATGTTCTGTATTAGCGAATAACAAATTCATTCTTTCAGCTTCCGTTGTTTGTCTCGTAATGTATCTGAAAGCAAATGTATCTAAATACTTTTGTAAGTGTTTCTTAGATGTTTGGTGATAGATGCCGATTATACCACGTTTAAGTAAGCTCCAAAAGCCCTCAATTGTGTTTGTGTGTACATCACCGTTAACATATTCTTTTGCGCTGTGATTAACAAAACTATGCTCGTAGATAGCATTTAAGCCCTTATATCCTACCCATTCGTCAGAATAAACTTTAGCACCATCTTTTACATTATCAAGTATTTCAGTAGTTAAAGTTTCTGCGCCAACGTCAGGAACTTTTACAGCTTTTACTTTACCTTCACGCTCAATCATTCCTAATACAGCAGCTTTATCTTTAGTGCTTCTACCTTGTGTGCCCTGTACTTTTTTAGAGTTATGGCGGTTCTTATTTTTGCCTCCAACGTAAGTTTCGTCAACTTCTGCAATATTATCTAATTTTTCATCATTAATACCAAAGCAGTTACGAATACGGTGCAACATAAACCAAGCTGTTTTTTGAGTTACTTTAATATCTCTATGAAGTTGTAAGCTGCTAATGCCTTTTTTATGCGAAGTGATTAACCAAATAGCCAAGAACCATTTTTGCAAAGGAACTTTAGTATTATCGAATAAAGTACCAGTTTTAACATTGAAGTATTTGCCTGTATTCTTACACTTATATTTGTTACCTTTGCAGATGTACACTTTAGAAGTTGCATCAAAAGGAGAAACTACATTGCTATTCCAGCGTAATTGCTCTAAATGGTCAATACAAGTTTGATCATCTGTAAATGTGCTGATTAATTCTATGATTGAATTGAAGTCTTTGCTAATCATAGTTTAAATATAGTAGTTATTTACACAAAATGCAAATTATTTGGTGTAAAAATGTATATAGTTGCCAAAAAATTTATTAACAGGTACAATTTGGTATAATGGGCAAAAGTAATAGTGTGTTTTAAACTAATTTGCTACCACAACATTTTTTATTTTATAAATTGAAAATAGTGTATCTGAAGAAGCACGGAATTTAAACCTAAGTTCAATTAATAAAGTTCAATTTTTTTTGCATAATAATTATTCATAAACTATAGAAAAATTTCTAAAGTCTGCAGCCTTTCCAATTTTCAAATCAGAATGCACAATTTGCACATTATCTCCATTAGTATTAATATAAAACTTACCCGCGTAATTCGGTATCATATAACTAAAAATATCGGGTTCATTGTTTAACTTACCTTCGGCAATGCCATCAACTTTGTTTAGCTTGTTTGATGCTTTTTTTTTATAAAACTTTAAGCTGTACAAACCATTAGGTAGTTCGGTGTCAACTTTTAGGTTGAGTTTGTTATGCAGCGTATCAAAGTTTAACTTTTTGCGCATCAATTCTTTACCATCAGTATTGTAAATATACAACGCACCATTACCACTTTTTTCACTTGCACCAGCAATGTTAATAGTAAGGTTGCCATTAAATGGGTTTGGGTGTGCTTTAAACTGGTAAATTGGTTGGTCGCTTTCAACTTATTGAATTTTAAATTGATACCATTAAAGTTATGGAGTACAAAATTACAACTACTTTTTAATGTAAAAATTAAAATACAATCCTTGCAAAGTAAAAGTTATTTAATTTACAAAATATTTAATAAATCTATAAGTAACAAATAATGAAAAACCAATTATTTTCTTAATCTTTGATGCTTCAATATACTTAATTTTTATGAAAAGATTTTGCATTATTTTTTTATTTACGATGTTTCACTTTGGGCTGCTTGCACAATTGTTTAACCATTCGCAAACCAATAACCGGCCGGTTGCCAACAACAACAAACAGCTTTTAAATCACTTTTTACATGGTGTTGCCAGTGGCGACCCCACTCAAAACAGCGTAATATTGTGGACTCGTATAAGTGGGCAAGATGCTGAAGTATCAGTTACCTATCAAGTTACCGATGATGTTGACTTTAGCAATATAATTGCCCAAGGCACCACCACCACATCTTCTATAAAAGATTATACCCTTAAGTTAGACATACAAGATTTATCACCAGGAACAACTTACTATTACCAATTTGAGTTTGAAGATGAGTTATCACCAATTGGGCGCACCAAAACTGCCTCAGCTACTAGTGAACACATCCGTTTAGGTGTCGTTTCTTGCAGTAACTATCAGGCGGGTTATTTTAATGCTTACAAGTTGTTGTCGCAGCGGGCAGATTTGGATGCCGTTCTCCATCTTGGAGATTACATTTACGAATACGGCCGAAGAGGAGAAAATTGGGATTCTTTACTAATGCGTGGGCTGGAACCAGAAATGGAAATTATAACTTTATTGGATTACCGAACCCGCTATGCTTTTTACCGTATGGATGAAGATTTGCAGGAAATACACAGGCAACATCCATTTATTGCAATTTGGGACGACCACGAAACAGCCAACGATGCACATAAAGATGGAGCTCAAAACCACAATCCTGAAACCGAAGGAGATTGGGAAGCCCGTAAAGCAGCAGGCAAGCAAGCCTGGTTTGAATGGTTGCCTGTTAGAGACCAAGAAACGCAAAAAATATACAGAAGTTTAGATTATGGCAGCTTGCTAAACCTTACCATGTTAGATACCCGCTTAGAAGGCCGCGTGCCACAAATAGAAATTTCAAATGACACTACTTTGTACAATGTTGAACGTACAATGTTGGGTACAGCGCAACTTAATTGGTTTAAAAACGAATTAGTAAATAATACGGCTCAATGGCATATAATTGGAAATCAGGTTATATTTGGACAGGTGGTGGTACCACAAATTGGAGACTTATCATTAATTAATTTTTTTTACGATACCTGGGTGGGCTATCCTACAGAAAGAGATACTATAATAAAATTTATTGAAGATAATAAGCTCGATAATATTGTAATAACTACAGGAGATTTTCATATTACTTTTGCTGCCGATATTGCTGCAAACCCTTTTGACACGCTAACATATAACACCAAAACAGGAGCAGGTTCTGTTTGTGTAGAAATGGCGGTGCCAAGTGTAACCAATTCAAATTTTAATGAATTTTCCGCAGAAGACATAGGCGGAACAATAACACCTGAGTTATTAATAAATTTTACTGATAATGTTATTCCTTCTTACAATCCTCACTTTAAAAAACTAGAAGTAGTTTCTCACGGCTATGCCATATTAGACATTACAACAAAAGCAGCTCAGGCCGATTATTTTTATATTGATACGCTTTATCTTCCTTCTAATAATGAAATATACGCTGGCAGCTTAATTACCCAAAGTGGCAACAACCATTGGCAACCCGCTACCGAACCAAGTGCAGAAAAAATTGACCAGCCAGCCTTAGCGCCAAGTGGCTTGGTTGCAATAAACGAAGTTAGTATAGCTCATATAATTGGTGTGTACCCAAATCCGGCACGAAACTATACTTTACTAAATGTAAATTTACAAAAAGCTGCTACAACCGAAATTAATGTTATTGATGCAAATGGCCGTTTAGTAAAAAACGTTTTTAACGGAGCTCTTTCGCCCGGTTTTTACAGCCACAATATTGATGTTCGCAATTTGCCCAATGGCATTTATTTTATACAGCTTATTGCCAATGGTAAAAGCAAGCAAAGCCAAATTACAGTAAGCAGATAATTTTTTAATTTTTTAGAAGCGAAACAGTAAAGCACGTAAAAACTGTGTTCTTGCTTTCCGCTCAAATGCCATTTTCAACAACTTAATAATTATTATAAACGTAATTATTAAGTTGTTGTTTCTCATAAAATTTTTTAGGCAAAATGTCATAACCGCTACAATCAAGGCTATCTCAAAAACTTCTCTCCGTCGCAAAAATGTTCTGTAGCTAATACCATCTCAAATCTACTCTGTACTCCATAATCTAAAAATCTGAACGCTGTAATTTGAACTTTGTACTCTGTAATCTGTAATCTGTAATCTAAAAATCTAAACTCTGTAATCTGTAATCTAAAAATCTAAACGCTGCAATCTAAAAATCTGCAATCTAAAAATCTAAACTCTGTAATCTGTAATCTGTAATCTAAAAATCTAAACGCTGCAATCTAAAAATCTGCAATCTAAAAATCTAAACTCTGTAATCTGTAATCTGAAATCTGTAATCTAAAAATCTGTAATCTAAACGCTGCATTCTAAAAACCACATGCTCTATTCTCAGCACAAAACCTTACCTTTAACTTTATGAACCTTAGCAAAAACATGGTGCTGTTTAACTACCTGCTATTAACCATTTTATTTTCAACTATTGCTTGCAATAATTCAAATACTGTAAACCAAAGTATGGGTCAACATCATAAAAAAGGAAAAGCTAATCAACTCATCAATCAATCGTCGCCTTACCTTTTGCAACACGCCTATAACCCTGTTGACTGGAACCCCTGGGGCGATGCTGCTTTAAGCAAAGCAAAAGCCGAAGACAAATTAATGATCGTTTCTATTGGTTATGCCGCCTGCCATTGGTGCCACGTTATGGAACACGAATCGTTTGAAGATAGCACCGTTGCCAAACTAATGAACGACAACTTTGTAAACATAAAAGTAGACAGAGAAGAACGCCCCGATGTTGATAATATTTATATGCAAGCTGCTTATATGACAAATGGCCGAGGTGGTTGGCCATTAAATGCTATAGTATTGCCCGATGGCCGCCCCGTATATGGCGGCACTTATTACCGAAAACCACAATGGATAAAAATACTCAACTTTTTTGCCAGCGAGTATAAAAACAATCGCCTAAAGTTAGAAGAAGATGCCGCACGTATGGAGCAAGGCATAAAATCGCAAAGCAACATTAAATTAAATTTAGATAAACCAGCCTACCCCAATGCTTTTTTGGACAATACAGTAGCGGGCTGGCTTACACAAATTGATTTTGTTAAAGGCGGGCCAAAACGTGCGCCAAAATTTCCGATGCCAAACAACTGGGAGTTTATGTTGAGCTACAGTTATATGAAACAAAACAAACGGGCACAAGAAGCAGCTTTAATTACCTTAGATAAAATGGCAATGGGTGGCATTTACGATCATTTAGGTGGTGGCTTTGCCCGCTATTCTGTTGATGCAGAATGGGTAGCCCCGCACTTTGAAAAAATGATGTACGACAATGGGCAATTGGTAAGCCTTTATTCGCACGCCTACCAATTAACCAAAAAACAACTGTATAAAGATGTAGTGTATGAAACTTTAGAATGGGTAAAGCGTGAAATGACAGATGCTAATGGTGGCTTTTACGCCTCTTTAGATGCAGATAGCGAAGGCGAAGAAGGGAAGTTTTATGTGTGGAACAAAGCTGATATTGAAACTGTTTTAGGTGAAGATGCCCCAAATTTTATACAACACTATGGTGTTACTGTTGGCGGTAATTTTGAAGGACATAATATTTTATTAGAGCCGATAAGTGAGCAAGAATCTGCTAAAAAAATAGATATGACTACAGCAGAGTTAAGAACATTTTTAACCAAAAACAAACAACTGTTAATGGCAGAGCGTGATAAACGCATTAGGCCAGGTTTAGATGATAAAATTTTAACCAGCTGGAATGCCTTAATGTTAAAAGGTTATTTAGATGCTTACGCTACATTTGGTGAAGAAGCCTTTTTAGATGTGGCTTTGAAAAACGCAAAATTTTTACGTAAAAATGTAATAGCCAAAAATTATGAGTTGACCCGTAATTATAAAAATGGTAAAGCAAGTATTAGGGCAGTTTTAGAAGATTACGCAACCCTATCAGAAGCATTTATTACTTTGTACCAAGTTACCTTTAATGAAGATTGGTTAAAAGATGCAGAAGGTTTGGTTGACTATACCTTACAACATTTTTTTGATGAAAAATCTAAAATGTTTTATTTTACTAGCGATGAAGAAGATCAACTAATTCACCGAGATATTGAGTGGAGCGATAATGTAATTTCGAGTGGCAACTCTATAATGGCTAAAGTGCTTTTTCAATTGGGTACTTTAACTTATAATACTAAGTTGGTTAATATTGCCAAACAAATGTTAGATAATGTGCAAGGTGAAATTAGCAAACAACCGCGCTTTTATGCCAATTGGTTACAGGTAGCCGCTTTGTTTAATCAGCAACCTTACGAAATTGCCATTGTTGGTAAAGATGCCGCCAATTTACGGTTGCAGTTTAAAGATCACTTTTTACCAAATACCATATTTTTAGGTGGAAAGAATGAAGGTGATTTGGCTTTATTAAAAAACAAATTTCAAGCTGGGCAAACTACTATTTATGTTTGTCAAAATAAAGTTTGTAAGTTGCCCGTAACAGAAGTGGCTAAAGCGATACCACTTATAGTGTATTAATACCAAATTAGTATAATTACCACGGCTGGGCGAGGTGGCCGTATTAGCCTTGATTGCAACGGAAATCCTTTGCCATACCCGCAGGGTTGGGAAAGATTGGAGTGGAAAGCAAGAGGGGTGTTTATTTGAGTAAAACTGTTTCGCTTCAAAAAAAGAAATTAAATCAAGTTTCTACTTTTTACTTCTAAGTATTTATTTATGGTATTTAGGGTAAGTTTTTGTGGTGCGGTTAATACCGAATATATGCCATATTTTTTTAGCTCTTTTACAATCAACTGTTTTTCGTAAAGCAGTTTTTCGGCTATAGTTTTTACATAAACCGATTGTGTGTTGGTAACTGGCGCTTCTGTTAATTGTTGCAGTTCTGTATTTTTAAAAAATACAACTACGAGCAGATGCCGTTTGTTAATTAAGCGCAAATATTTTAACTGCCGTTTTAAACTTATCAAACTGTTAAAATTGGTGTATAATATTACTAAGCTTCTTTTGGTAACCTTTTTGCGCAGGTTACTATATAATAGGTTTAAATCACTGTCTAAATAATCGGTAGTTTGGTGGTAAAGGCTTTCTAAAATTTGCCTAAGCTGTCCGCTTTGCTCATTGGCTTTTATAAAAGTTTCTAATTTGTGGCTAAAGGTAATTAAGCCGGCTTTGTCGTTTTTGTTTAAGGCAACGTTGCTTAATGCTAGGCTTGCATTTATGGCATAATCTAATAATGTAAGCTTGTTAAATGGCGACTTCATCATTCGGCCCATATCAATTACATTATAAATTTGTTGCGATTTTTCATTTACATATTGGTTTACCATTAGTTGGTTTCTGCGGGCAGAGGCTTTCCAATTAATGCTTTTAAAGTTATCGCCTTTTACGTATTCTTTAATTTGCTCAAATTCACTGCTTTGCCCTATCTTTCTTACTTTTTTAAAACCAAAAGTGTCTTGCATGGATGCAAAGGATAGTAAGTTGTATCGTTGCATTGCTATTATAGAAGGGTAAACGGGCAGGTTTCTATCTGCATCAAAAACAAATTTCCGCATTACTAAACCTAAGCGCCCAAAAACGTAAATATTTATTGCACCAAAATTATAGTCGCCTCTTTCTGTAGGCCTTAATACATATTGTAATTGTTTTGTTTGTAATGTTTCAATTGTAGTTTCAAAATTAATGTCTCTTACTTGAAATTGATGCGGCACTTCGTCTACCACAAAACATTTAATAGGGTAAGGAAAAAAACTTTCGATAAACAGTTTTATGCTATTATTGCTACCATTGCTTAGCTTGGGTGCTACAATACGTTGAGCTTCAATTCCTTTCTTAGGCTTAAAAACAATAAACGCATCAATACAAAAACAGACTAAAAAAGTTAATAATGCTATTTGTGCTACTAAAAATAGTGGATTGTAAAATTGAGCAATTATAAATAATACAGTAATGCCAATAAGAAACTTAAAGGTATTGATATTTAAATAGAGGTATTTTAAAAATTTCATGTAAAGTAGAATGTTTATAAAAGGCTAACTTAAGGTAATAAAAATATCCGTAAAAATTTAATTAGTGTTAAAAAAAGCATAATTAAATATGATTTAATAAGATGCTGGCAACTCTTTATCAAATCGACCGTAAAATAAAGCGAAATTAAAATAATTTATTAAAAGTAACTTAAAATTTTTTTTATGACGTACACTAAGCTTTTTTCTTTATTATTTGCTTTTTTACTTTCTATGAGCGCTGCAAATGCAATAGGCGTTTTACTGCTTGACGGAATACAAAACGGACGGAGTTTAAGTAATGACAATGTTATGTTAACTTTCGACGAAAGGTATACCCCAGAAACTTTAATAGTAGTTACTATTAAAAAAACTGATGGAAGTTTTGTTAAGGAAGTGACTTTAGTTCCATCCATTTCAAGAGCTGCTACTACTTTTTTGAACAACGGAAAGTATATTATTAACGCCTATAATGTAGTTACAGGAAAATCAGAATCTGTTTTTCTGGCAGTCCGTTAAATAACACATAAAATATTTTCATTAAAATCTTGATAAGCATTTATCAAGATTTTTTTTTATATTGTAGATTAAAAGATAAATGTCGATATTAATTAAGGGCGGAAAGGTAGTAACTGCCGCTGACGAGTTTATAGCTGATATATACATAGAAAATGATAAAATTGTTGCCATAGGTAAAAACCTGCCCTATAAAGCTGAAAAGGTAATTAATGCCAAAAATAGGTTAGTATTTCCTGGTGGTATTGATCCACACGTTCATTTAGATATGCCTTTTATGGGCACTTCTTCAAGTGATAATTACGAAACAGGTACCAGAGCAGCTTTGTTTGGTGGTACCACAATGGTTATCGATTTTATTTTACAAACACAAGGAGATACCTTAAAAAATGCATTAAAAACTTGGCAAAAAAAATCGGAGAACAAAGCATTATCAGATTATAGTTACCACATGGCGGTAACCGACTTTAATAAAAAAACCGAAAAAGAAGTTGTTGATTTAATTACCAAAGAAGGTATTACATCTTTTAAAACCTTTATGGCCTACAAAGGTGCTTTAATGATTGATGATGGACAAATGGTTGGCTTAATGAAAACGGTAAAAAAGCACGGTGGCTTAGTAACCGTGCACGCCACTAATGGCGATATAATAGATGCTTTGATTGCCAAACACCGGGCCGAAAAAAAATTATCTCCTTGGTATCATTATTTATCGCAGCCCGAAGTAACCGAAGCTGAAGCTACTGCCCGCTTTAGTGATATGTTAGCATATACCGATTGCCCAGGCTATGTAGTACACATGACTTGCGAAGGGGCATTAAACGCTGTGCGTAATGTTACTAAGCGTAACCAAAAAGTTTTGGTAGAAACGTGTACACAATATTTAGTGTTAGATGCCAGCTTGTACAAAAAGAAAGATGGTGCAAAATGGGTAATGAGTCCGCCCTTGCGAGAAAAGAAAGATCAAACTGCTTTGTGGGCAGGTATTAGCCAAGGCTTGGTTCACGTTGTTGGTACCGACCATTGCCCCTTTAATTTAAAACAAAAACAAATGGGAGCAAAAGATTTTTCTAAAATACCAAATGGCCACCCAGCCATAGAGCACCGCATGGAATTACTTTATTCAGAAGGCGTTAAAAAAGGCAAAATATCGTTACAAAAATATGTAGAGTTAACTTCAACTAATGCCGCAAAAATTTTTGGTATGTACCCACAAAAAGGAAGTATTGCAATTGGCGCCGATGCTGATATAACAATAATGCATCCTACCAAAAAACACACGCTATCAAAAAAAACACACCACATGAATGTTGACTACTCTGCCTACGAAGGTTTTAAAATAACCGGTAAAGTTGAAACCGTTTTAATACGTGGCCAAATTGCTATTGAAAATAACAAGTGTTTAGTAGCACCCGGTTTTGGTAAATTTATAAAAAGAGGTAGCCCACAAATGATATAATTATTTTAGGTAAAACAAACTTGCACATAAAATTTCAAACAAAAAAAGCTTGACAAGTTCATCAAAAAAAAGTAAACTTTTGCTATTTTTTTTTGAAGCGAAGCTTTTTAACTTTGTAAAAATACCCGTCCTGCTTTCCGTTCAAATGCTATTGCCTTGCTGCAAATGCTCCGCTACAAAATAGCATAACCACTACAATCAGGGCTAATGTGGAGGCAGCGTTCTTCTAATTAACGGCGGGTACTTTAAAAAAAACTTGTGCTTAATTTTAAGTTCAGCATTTCAATATTAAAACGAAATTGGTAGCACATTTTATAGTTAATTTGGTATTCCATTTTATAGTCAATTTAAAATTAATTAAAATAGGCACCTGTGGCTTCAAAGGCAATTTCCACTTTTGGCTCGGTAATTTTATTTATTTCTTCTTGAGGTAAATTTTCATCTTCGGCATAATGGCGCAGCATTTTTACCGATGTCGTATCTTGATATGCTTTACCCTTAAAGGTAACAATTTTATTATGGCAGTCCATTGGCATAAAAAAAGCATAGTCTTTAAAAGTTACCCGCATTGGCTCGCCAGTTGGGTTTTTAATAGTCATCCAGCAGCCTTTTTTTAGGCATACATTTTCAACCTCTCCTTTTATGGTGGTGTTTAAAGCCGCTGTTTTTTTCATCTTTTTATACAACTTTTCAACGCTCAAAGTTTTATCGGCTGCATCAAAGGCTTCCCCATAAAAAGTGATGGCTTTACCAGTAGTTTCATTTACTTTAGTGGTAGAAACTTGTTTGATGTTGCAAGCCACTATTAAAATTAAACATGCTGCTGTTATTGCTAAAAATATTCTTTTCATTATTTAAAGTTTTACACAAATATATACTTGAAAATATTAAATAACGAAAGGCCACAAATAAAAAAGCCCAAACTGCCCGTAATTTCTAATCAAAAAATTAACTACTGGCAGCCAATAAATCTTTCATGCTTTCACCCTCAGAAAGTTTATCCAATATCAACTCAACGGAAATACGTGTATTATTAATAGTAGGTTTGCTCATTTTTAGATGCTCAGTTTAATATTCAACAATCTCCAAGATTCTATTAATAAGTTTTGTTGCTACGTTATTATGAGCAACTTTGGTTTAGTAACCTTCAATTTCTAATATTTTTATTTCAGCGTATAATGTCCAATAAATTTTCAATTGAAACTTTTCATTTTGCTTTTCAAAGTATGATGTTCGGTCAACCGTTTGTTTTGCGAGTCCTCTAAAGCTATATCAATTTCCTTGTTTAAGCGTTCTTTAGTCATTGGTGAAAATGCGTTTTATTGTTTTTCAGTAAGCAATTGTTTAAAACTGCTGATGGCATGCTCACCTTCTAAGCGCAAAAATGCTTGTATAAATGCTAATTTTCTGCTTGCTAAATCCATATATTACTATTTGTAAAGGTGTTTTATTTTTTTTAGATGATGATTTAGACTCAAATCTACCTTGTCATTACTAAAATTCATTTCAGTAAATAGCTCCATAAATATAATCAATTTCAAAAGAAAATGTAATAGTTGAAATGCATGGTAACTGGTAAAACAGTAAATATTTTAATATCTGCTAATGTTAAATGTTATTTTTGGAAAATGAAAAATACAAATATTTCAATTCTACTCATAAGATATTGACAGCGCAAGGGCAGAACTAATTAAATTTATGTGTCCAGAAATTGACCATATAATTGATGCAGCCATAGAACAGAGGCAAGTTAACGGTGGGTATAAGCATTACAGACAGTATAACCGTTGTAAAAGTCATTTAAAAGGAAAACAAGCAAAGTTTGCTTTAGACAATCCCTTAATATTAGAATTGGATAATCGAGTAGAAGCAACCTATAAAAGTTATTTGGTTTAGTGGTTGGTGTCAGTTAACTAACCGTTTTTTTGTTGTTTGAAAACTACAAAACCATTTTCTCATACTGTATATGATTTAGCTATGCAGTACTACGAATGCATTTTCCAATACCTTTGAATATACGATTCAAAATATATTAAATCTGCTCTCCCAAGTATTGTGTAGTGCATCCATTCAATATCTAAATCCCAAAAATCTTTGATTTTAGGATTACTTTTTTGCATTAAGTTCAAATATCTTTCAATTACCTCTTTATATTGTCTGTTATCATAAAGCTCCAAAATTTCAATTTTATCATTTTTAGGAATATCGGACATATAAAATATAATTGAAGATCGAAGATTAGAAGATATAAATTGAAGCCAATTTTTTAAATTAATGTTTTTATAGTCAGCGATTTCTACCAATAAAAGAGAAATAAATAATCCTGCAAATCCAGCATTTATTGAATTATAAGTTGCTGTGACACTTAAGGATCCAGCTTGTAAAAAAGCATTAGCTATATTTTTTTTATATGAGATAATAGGTGAGGTGTTGCAAGCACATAAAATAACTAAGTCGGCTTTTATTTCATGTTTGATTATATCATTAGAACACAAGTTTTCATTTTCATTTACTACTAAAACACTTTCTTCATTTTCATAACTACCATGACAATAAAAAATTAATAGCGTTGGATTGCAATTGCTTACGGCTTGTTTAATTTCATCAATAGAATTACAGGCTCTTAAATCAATTGAACAATTATATAATTGATCTATTCTTTCTTTTTTCTCTGCCATTTTATTATAAAAACCACTTATAATGTCGTCTTCAATATCTAAAAAAATGACCAATGTTTTTTCAATTAAAGTTTCATTAATTACAAGATCATTATACTTTGATAAGTCATAACCCTTTCGCATCTCATCTTCATAAATTCGACATATGTCATGTGTAAGTGATATTGGTAAACCATCTAATTGCATATATTCAATTGGCAAATCACTTACAGTCACTAATTGACCTCCCTGGACTTTAATATGCTCAATATACTCTTTTAAGTCCTTATTCAATACTTTTTTTGTCAAAATCTCTCCAAAATTCTTGATTGCTATTGCCATCTCTTTGCTACATTCTTTATGAATTTTATTTAGTATTAAATTTTTTTCTTCTATAAATTTTGCGGTAAGAATATATACCTTATTATCATCATAATAATTTGATCCTACATCTTTCTCAAATTTTTCTGTTATCTTTTTTATTTGGTTTTTTTTCTTTTTATCATATTTATCTTCGATATCATGTAAGGTGGATAAGTTCTCGAATTTAACGAATGGTGTTCTTATTACTGGAGAAAAGGTCGGTGCAGCCTGATGGAAAACAATATCATCTAAACCCCTAAAATACCGTTTGAATTTTGCAATATCAGCTTCATTTATTTCTGGCTTAAAATTATAGCTAAAATCTTGTTCATATTTATTATCTTTTTGATAAGGAACAACTAAAATTACAGATGTTAGACTTGGTAATTTTTTTCTCGCATCTGAATATATTTTTGCTTCTACTGTATCAATAGTTTTTGCCTGTAATATTAGTTTAGACAAGTTTGATTCACCTGCGAGGTGTTCTTCTGTTTGAAATCCACTAAAGTTTAATGTCCAGTAATCTCCTATCATATGATTGAGCAGGTAATAATTATTTTCACCAACATTGTTATTTTGAAATGAATTATATTTAAAATAGGTTTTGTTATTTTCAACTCCATTTTGCCATTCATCTAATTTAAAATCAGCAAATCTTTCTTGAATAGTATTTTTAATTAAAGCATCATCAATTTTGAATAATTCTAATATTTCATTAACTGTTCCAAATTCATTTTGAATTAATTTGTATCTTAACAAGTTTGGAGAAAAGTAATCTTTGAGTAAATCGTAATCGACATTTTCTTCTATAAAGAAGAAATTAATTAAGCACTGATTACCTATGTCATTAACAAGATCAGGTTGAATTTTATCTAATACACAATTATGTAAAAAGTACCCAATTTTAGGAAAACTATTGCTTATTGTTAGATAGTATTTCGTGGGATTTTCTAATTGTAGATAGTTCATAGGTAATTTTTTTAGCAATTCAAAAGTATCATAATAGAAGTCCTGATTGTTTTCTTTTCTAATTATATGATAACCAATTCTTAAAAAATTAAAAGTATTTATGTCAACCATTTTCGCTAAAGAATAATTTTGTTGAAGCCACAAATTAAATATTATAATTCATTTAACTAAATGCCGTATTCAAATTTGGTAAACCCATCATAAAACACGATGTTGCAAAAGTAAAGTAATATCAGTTGCAGTAAATTGACACTTTATTATGAAACAAAAAGTAAATACAATTACGGTTCAAAATTCGGAGATAACGATTAAGTCGAAAAACGGTATTGATTATATCTGTTTAACTGATATGACTACAAATTTTGACGGAGGTGCTGCATTAATTGAACAATGGTTGCGTAATAAAGATACCGTTGAGTTTTTAGGTATTTGGGAAAGAATAAATAATCCAAATTTTAAAACCCCCGAATTCGAGGGTTTTAAAAACGAAGCAGGTACTAACCGATTTTTTATGTCAGTTAAAAAGTGGGTAGCTGCCACCAATGCCGTAGGTGTGTTTTCGCAAGCAGGAAGGTATGGCGGTACTTATGCTCATAAAGATATTGCCTTTGAGTTTGGCTCGTGGTTAAGTGCCGAGTTTAAACTTTATTTGATTAAAGAGTTTCAGCGATTAAAAGATGCAGAGCAAAGTCAACATCAATTGCAATGGCAGGTACAACGTACTTTAGCAAAAGTAAATTATAAAATACATACCGATGCCATTAAAAAACACTTGATACCTAAAAAACTTTCAGCCAAACAAATAAGCTATGTTTATGCAAGCGAGGCAGATTTATTAAACATGGCTTTGTTTAGTATTACAGCTTCCGAATGGCGCAAACAAAATAGTAAGCTAAAAGGCAATATGAGAGATCATGCCACCATTGAGCAATTAGTGGTTTTGTCAAATTTAGAAAGTATAAATGCTTTACTCATTCAAAAAGGAATGAACCAAAAAGATAGATTAAAAGAATTGAACAGTATAGCGATTAGTCAAATGACCTCTTTACTAAGTAGCCCAAGCATAAAAAAGTTAAAACGATAATCTAAATTATTGCCAAATAGTAAGTAATAATTTGTTAAATTTACATCAGCTTACTTATATAATATTGCTTTTTATTTGATAGAATTAGCCGTTTAATAAACACAATACAACAATGAAAAATGTAAAGCAAATATTCCGAATGTTGTTACCCGATAGTCAACAAGATTTAGCGGTAACAGCCAATGAAGCAGCTACATTTATTTTAAGTTACGGAAACTTAAAGGTAGCCACATTAAGCCTTAAAGACGGGCTTTGGAAATTTGTGTATAGTGCAGCGTTTAAAGTGCAAAATGAAGTTAAACCTTTAACCGAGTTTTCAGATGTTGATAAGGTTTACACATCAACTATGTTGTGGACATTTTTCACCATTCGCATACCAAGTGTAAAACGTCCGGCTGTTCAAAGGAAAATTAAAGAGCAATCTATTAATAAAGATAGCTTTGTTGATATGCTTAAAAACTTTGGTAAACGTACCATCGCCAATCCTTACGAGTTGAATTATTTAAACTAAAATTATATATATTTAAATTCAAATCTTCAAAAATTGACTTTTCAGACTTAATATTATATAGCTATTAAAAAGTATTGGTTCTGTTGGTGCTTGTTAAAAAAATAAGGAAACCTTTAGATAATAGATGATTCTGTATGTCAGCAGCAGAAGCATTTTTAAAAGAGCAAACCACCATCATTTACAGGTAAAACACAAAAACCGACCAACATTCCGACCAATGTTAGCCATAAAAAAATCCCAAACCATTGATAAACAATGATTTAGGATTTTACTTTGTAGCGGGAACAGGACTCGAACCTGTGACCTTTGGGTTATGAGCCCAACGAGCTACCAACTGCTCCATCCCGCGATATTGGAGTGCAAAGATAAGTGTTTTTTTTTATTCCGCAAGTTAATCTTCAAAAATTGCTGTTCTTTTTTCAAAATTAGCTGACATCGCTTCTTGAATGTCTTTACTTAACAGCATTGCGGCATTATAATTAGCTATGTATTGCAAGCCATCTTCAACCGAATGATCGCGTTGATATAGCAAAACTTCTTTGGTGCCTCTTATACATAATGGTGATTTTTCTGCTATTTGTTTAGCAATATTATTTACCGCTTCCATCATTTCAGCTTTATCAGTGTATGATTTGTTTACTAAACCAATTTGTGCCGCCTCAGGCCCGTACACTTTTCTACCGGTATAAGCCATTTCGGCCACAATACCTGGTTGTATTATTTTTGGCAAGCGCTGTAAAGTGCCTATATCTGCTACTAAACCCAAGGTTATTTCTTTAATAGTAAAATAAGCATCTTGCGTACAATACCGCATATCACAAGCTGCTATCAAATCAACAGCTCCGCCAATACAACCATTGTGTATAGCGGCTAAAACCGGCTTTTTGCATTTCTCAATACTGGTTATCGTGTTTTGCAACAAATAAATAAATTCTCTAATTTCTTCACGCTTTCTGGCTTCGCAACTGGTTTGAGCATTTTGTTGTACTCCCATTAATGCCGCCAAGTTGATACCTGCACAAAAATGTTTGCCGTTACCCGAAAGTATAATTACCCTAACATTTTTATCATTACTTAAACTTTCAAAAATTTGCTGCATTTCTATCCAATCTGGAGTGTCTAATGCATTAGCTTTTTCAGGTTGATTAAATGCCAAATTGGCAACATAGTTTTCAGTAGTTAGGCTGAAGGCTTTATATTTCATCATCAAAAATATTTTCAACAAAATTAAAATTTTTTATGAGTTATCAGTTAATGTGTTTTTTATATTGATAGCTCACTTTTTAAACACAACATAGCCAAATTATTTTAAACAGAAATTATGCGATATTAAGTTTTCACTTTTAGAAACATATTTTAATTTAAAACGTATTATATTAATAATGGTTCTTAAATTATTTAACAATTTACTTGAAAAATGAACAAAGTTAAATGCGTAGTTTTAATAGATGATGATGAGGCTACAAATGTGTATCACGACATTATTGTAAAAGAAACTGATGTTGTGGAAGAATATCAAATATTTGATTGTGCCTTAAATGCACTCAAATTTTTGAAAGAACAAGATAAGGCTCCGGACTTAATTTTGTTAGATATAAATATGCCTAAAATGACTGGCTGGGAATTTTTGGAAGCATATAAAAAACTTAGCCAAGCTTACAAGCGTCCTAAAATAGTGATGCTAACTACCTCGCTTGGAATTTTTGATAAAGAACAAGCAGCGCATAACCCTATTGTTAGTGAATTTAGACAGAAGCCATTAACCCCCAAAATGCTTGAAGAGATAGCAGCATCTATTCAACAATAAAAAATGTAGAAGTATTTTCCAAAATAGCCTAATTAACCCACATCCATTTAAACAATTTATTGCTTTATATCAAGTTGTATTTTATGAGTGTTTGTAACAATAGTATAACAAAAAAAGTAATCAACTTAGTACTATTACTGCTACTTGTAAGTTTTTTATCAATGGGGCAAAATTATGATAATGCCATAATTGAGATAGAGCAAAAACTTAACAACCACACCAAGAAAGACAACATTAGAGTAGATCTATTTAATGAACTTAGCTATGCTTACCGCAGAAGTTCTCCAGAAAAAATAGATTCTTTTGCCAGATTAGCTTTTAATTTAGCTACAGAACTTAACTATATAAAAGGCAAGGCCATAGCGTACAAAAATTTAGGTATTGCCATTGGTAGGTTAAGGTCTAATATGGATACGGTTATATATTTTTTTCAAAAGTGTTACGAGTTAGCGCAACAAAGCGAAGATTACTATAGCCAAGCAGCTTGTTCTAATAATTTAGGATTTGGTTACAGTAGCAGTCTTCGATACGATGAAGCCATAAATGCATACCTAAATGCCCTTGCTATTCATTCAAAACACTTTCCTGTAGATAGATTGCAGATGCTTATTATAGGAAATATTGGAGGTGCTTATGTAAATATGAAAGATTATGCAAACGCAAGCATGTACTTTGAAGAAGTGTTTAATTTAGCAGATAAATACAACAACAAAGAAATTACCGTTATGTATATGAAAGATTATGCATTTGTACATTATTCACAGGGAAGAATTGAAGAAGCAATAAAAACAATTACCGAGAATTTGCCTTTGGCAAATGAAATTGGGGACTATTTAACATTTGTGCAAGCTACTGTAAAACTAACCGACATATTAATTGAAGAACAACAGTATAACAAGGCAGCTACATACATAAAGCAAGGCTTAGAAGTTTCAGAAAAGCATAATTTCTCTATTCAGCGGTGCGCAATTATACTTAACCGGTCAAAAGTTTTATTTAATAAAAATAAACTTACCCTTGCCCAAAAAGATGGAGAAGATGCTTATAGATGTTCTGAGGGTAATAACCAACAGCAGATAAAAGCCATAAAAAATTTGTTGAACATTTACTTAACTACAAATAATAGTAATAAAGCAAAAGAGTTGTTCCAACTTTATAATGAGCTTACGGAAAAACATTTTAATACTGAACGACAAAAGACGGCCTCGGAATTAGAGATAAAACATCAAAACGAAAAAAAACAAACTGAAAATGAATTTTTAAAAGTAAAACAAACCGAAAATGAAGGCACTATAAAAAAGCAAAAAATATTAGTATTTTTAATTTTTATGCTATGTTTGATAGCCACAGGGGCAGCCTTGTTTGCTTATAGAGTTAAACAAACCCAAAACAGTTTATTAGAAGAAAAAGTAACTAAAAGAACCAAAGCACTCAACGACTCAAATCAAGAGTTAGCTCACGCTAATATAGCGTTAGAAAAATCAAACGAAGAGTTGGAAAGATTTGCCTATATCGCCTCTCACGATCTTAAGCAACCTATCAATACTATTATCAGTTTTACCGGTTTACTTAGCAAAGAATTGAAGGATAAGGTTGATGAAAAAACCAATACTTACCTTAAATATGTAATAAATGGTAGCAACCAAATGAAACAACTTATTGAAGATGTTTTGGAATTTTCGAAATTAAATGAAGAAATTAGAGAAGAGCAACTTATTGATTTGAATGATTTGGTAGATGAAGTAAAGATGTCTTTGTGTGATTTAATTGATCGTAAAAATGCGACGGTAAATGTTATCGGATTATTACCTACAATAAAAAACGAGAAAAGTAAATTACTATTATTGTTTAAAAACTTTATTGAAAATGGTATCAAATATAACCAATCTAAAAATCCGATAATTAACATAGCGCAAACTAAGGTTGATTTGTTTACCCGTATTTCTTTTAGCGATAATGGTATTGGTATTGAAGAAAAGTATTTTCCGAAAATTTTCAAAATGTTTTGTCGGCTTCATAGTAATGCTTATGATGGTACTGGGCTTGGACTTTCTTTGTGTAAAAAAATAGTGTCTAATATGGGCGGCATTGTTTCAGTTGAAAGTAAACTGGGTAAAGGCAGTATATTTTGTGTAGATATTCCTAATGATTTGTTTGTGAAAAATTGGTTGGGCAATTACAGTATGGCAAGCACATAAATTGTGTTGGTTAATGAGGTATTAATTTTAACCATTTTTTTTTAGAAATATTATATTTTTTTGCGTTTAATGTGGCTTAGCGAAGTTTGAAAACTAGCCCTGACAGTAGTGGTTATACCATTTTGGGCTTGGGCTTTTTGCAGCGGTGGCAAAATGGTATTTGAACGGATGGCAGGACCACAGTTTCTGCAAAGCAAACTATTTCGCTTCTAAAACCTGTTTGCTAACAGTTACTTTAACTACAATTTTAGCATGGTATGGTAAGGTTTTGTTTTACTTCATTTCTCTATTTGCAAAGCTGTACTTTAAGTGTAAAATTATGAAGCTTTTTAAGAAACAATCATTTTTTTGTAGCGATTATTAATACACTTTCGAAACTGTAAAATGTTTTTTGCGTAAACATTAAAAAGTCGAAGAACATTTTATGAATATTAAATATACAGCTTTATTATTTTTAACACTCAATTTTATTTTATTACAAACTTCATTTGCCGAAACAGGTAGGTATCGCCTTATGTTTTATAGCAATACCACAACCGAAGTTACCATTGGTTTTGATGCCTTTGGTGGTAACACTAGCCCAGTTTTGTACTACGGCACTTCAACAATAGATGTAAATAATTTAAATAACTATCAAAATGCTACACCGTACAAGGTAAATGTTAAATATGATATGAATAATTGCTTTGTTAAACTCAGCAATTTAGTTGCAGCACAAAAGTATTATTTTGTTGTAAAAGATATTTGGGGGGTAAGCGAAGTATATCAATTTGAAACGTTATCAAATTCAAACGATGCAAAGTTTTCAATTGTTGGTGGTGGCGACTCGAGAAATTTAAGTTCGGTAAGAAAGGTAGCTAACAAAATAGTTAGTAAGCTTAATGCCCATGCATTTATGTTTAGTGGCGATTTTACTGACAATGGTACCGGCTTAGAATGGGAAAACTGGTTAGATGATTGGCAATTTAGCATTAGCGAAAATAACAGACTAACGCCATTAATTATAACAAGAGGCAATCACGAAACCAATAGTATGCTTACTGATTTGTTTGATTTTCCTGATGAAGGATATTACTGTACTACCATTGGTGATGATCTTTTAAAAATTTATACTTTAAATAGTGAAATTCCATTGTATGGAGACCAAACGCTATGGTTTCAAAACGACTTACAACAATCTGGTATTTATAAATGGAAGTTTGTGCAATACCATCAACCAACAAGGCCGCACTTTAAGCAAAAAATTGAAGGACATCGACAGTATGCTCAATGGGCAAATTTATTTTATCAATACAATATAAACATGGTACTTGAAGGAGATGGGCACTTAGTTAAATCAACTTGGCCAATAGCACCTTGCGCTGGTGGTTTTGATTGTGAAGAAGGTTTTAGACGTGATGATTATAACGGGACGGTATATATTGGTGAAGGTGCTTATTCTGCACCATTAAGAGTAGCTAACGACCCTAAAAGTTGGACAAGAGATAGTGACTCTTTTCACCAATTTAGGTGGATGCATATTGATAAAAACAAAGTTGATATAAGATCTGTAAGATATACAGATTCTACCGAAGTAAATATTATACCAACCTTAACTGATAATAACCGTTTTATAATACCGAATAATTTAGAAATTTGGAATGCCCCAAATGGTGATGTAGTTACTTTAAATGCAAAAGACAATACCGATGTAATATGCAATATTGTTAACCCCGCACACAATAGCTTTTATAATACAGGTAGTAATATTAACTTTAATTGTACGGTAAATCAAAATGTTAACAATGTTCAATATTTTGTAAATGGTAGTTTTGTAGGAAGTGTAAATAGTGCCCCATTTAACTTTAATTGGACTGCGCCTGCAAATGGTGTTTATTTAATTTCTGCTATCGCTTCTACTGCAAATGGTTTAAGTTCTACAATTACAAATTCTTCAATAAAAATTACATCTCAAAATAACATTGTACAAAATAGTAGTATCGATATTCATTCTGATGAGTATTATGAAAAAATAAGTAATGGTTTTATAAATAATTACGGACCAAGCTATTATATTAAAGTAGCTTCAGATAATGATAATATACAAGGCTTGAGGTTTAATAGAATTAACATCCCAAAAAATGCTATTATTGATTCTGCCAAAATAACTTTTATAAACAAAAATGGTGGTGGAATTGCTAATACATTAATATGGGGTGAAAAAACAACAAGTTCGTTGCCTTTTAAAACTGATAAATGGAATTTGTCTGATAGAAATAAAACAGTACAAAATGTTAATTGGGATATTCCTAATTGGTACGGCAGCATACCATTAAGTGATAGAACAACCCCTAACTTAGCAGCAATTGTGCAAGAATTAGTTAGCCAACCGGGTTGGTCGGTAGAAAGTGCAATTACTTTTTTAATGAAGGGTAATGGCAAAAGAAATGCTAAGAGTTTTGCCTCTATTAATCAAATCAGTCCAGATAGTAATGATGCCCCCCGATTAACAATAACTTACTCTTTACCCGCTTGCCCTTACTGTGAAACGGCAACACAAAGTGGCGATAGTTATAATGCACAAAGTTGTATTACTTCTAATGATAGTATACCAAATAATATAGCTGAGGTAAACTACAATGCAGGAGATGCCATAACATTAGAAGGTGGGTTCTCTTCATCAGCTGCAACAAATTTTTCAATAAATATTGACCCTTGTAATTAATAAAAAAAGCGTGATGCATTTGTTAAAGGCATCACGCTTTTATATAAAAATTGAGATATAGAAATTTACTCCACCTGTATATTTTTTAAAACTTTACAAAAGGCCTGCTTTCAATTTTATTATTGTTTAAAACTTGCAAAATATAGTTGCCATTAGGTAAACTGTTTACATTAATTTTGTAAGATGATGAAGTATTAACAAGCTGTTCTAATTTTACAGTTCTTCCACTTAAATCAATAATTTTTAGCGGTATATTTTTTTCGGCTTCATTATTAAATTCAATATTTAAAATACCGGTTGTTGCAGTTGGAAAAATATTTAATAGTAACTCATTACTATTAATTTTAAACTCATTTTTTATTGTATTATCTGTTTTAGGCGCTAAGCCACCACTTATACAAAAGCTGTTACTTTGCTGGCTGCCAAAGCCGCCGCCACCATTAGCTAAAGTGTTGCCAAGCGCATCGGTTAAGTTGTAGTTGCCGCACAAACCTGGTGATGCCACTAAACTTAAAGTACCCACAATGCTACCTGCTGTTATTAACGTGCCTGGCGTAATAAAAGTGGAAACGCCTAAGCCATTGCTTTGAAACGGACACATTCCATTGTTTAAAGCATCATAAAAATTTAAAGTATAACAGCCATCTGGTAAACAAGTGCTTTCTATAATTGAACTATTACTTGCAACGCTTCCATAGCTGTTTCCATTGGCTACCATATTGCCGTTAGCATCAACAATATCCCAACTGCTTTGGCTAGGAAAACCATCGAAAAAGATATTTAAGCTTATTGGAGCGCAACACGAAGTTGGTAAAACTTCTATAGTTTGTGCAACACCTACAACATCAATACAGTTGGTTTCGGTTAGGGTTAAAAAACCTGGCCCGTTATTCCATTGAACGGTTACTTGATTGTTGTTTGTTGAAATAATAGTACCATTAACTGCATCCCAACAATAAATTGAACCAGCAGTGGCAGGTACTTGATAAGTTTCGATATCATTTTCACAAACCATTAACGCACCTGTTGGAATTGGCGAATTGAAACGCATAGTTTTATCATACAAAAATTGGTGACCTTGTGTAAAAATTGGGGCCCAATATTGGTTGGGAAAAGTAACCACGGTTGATGGGGTTCCATAAATTACGTGTCCCTCACCTTGGTATGGGTAAAATTGATGGCAGATGTTTTTAGCTGTCATTTCGGCATCCATAGGTACGGCACCATACATGGTTGGAAGCGTGGGTACATTAAATGGTGGCCCAGAATTATAAGGTACGACTGTGTCATCTGTACCGTGTATAATAACCATAGGTACGTTTTCTGCTGCATCAATAAAATTTAAATCTAAGGTAGCTCCCCACAAATCAATAATACCTTTTATAGCAAAAGGTTGTACGTAATTATTGCCTGAACAATCTATACAGCCCAAATCTGGACTAAAGGCTATACTGTAGGTTTGTGATGGTCGTTCGTTTTCTTCTAAATAGGCAATGTGTATGGCGGTTATGGCACCGGCACTTTCTCCGCCAACATAAATATGTTCTGGGTCGATGTTAAAACCGAGTCCGTTTGGGTCTTCTAATAAGTAACGGATAGCGGCTCGCCCATCTTGTATGGCTCGGTAAGCTGCTCTTACGCCTTGGTTGGGTAGGGCAAAATTTAAGGCGTTATCTAATCGGTATTCTACCGATGCGCAGGCATAACCGTAATGTGCTAGGCTATCGCACCAAGCGCGCATGTCGGCATCGGTTTTGCTTCCTAAAATGTAGGCACCACCAAAAAACATTACTGCTAATGGGCGTTTGCCTAAGTATTCTTCGGTTCGAGCGGGTTCGTAAAAATCTAATTCTAAACTTTGGTTAAAGCCAATTACGTTTTGTGCATTGCCAAAGGTAATATCGCTGGTGATATCAATATTGTTAAATACTTTTTTTTGATATCGGTTGGATATACAATCAACTGGTTGAGCGATTAGTATTATTGGTAAAGTGAGTAAAAACCATATTAATAAATTACGCATTTTGTTTACAGTGAGGTTTAATGAGGTTTTAAATTTCATATTATTATGTTTAAGATGATATGCAATAAACCCAAATTTATAAAATTGTTTAGTATAGTTGCTAATATGTGGGCTTTAAATTGGTTATTTAAGTTTATTTGGCTGACAGTGCTTTTTATTGATGATGAATGTTTTGTTTGGGGTTGCATTTTTTAGAAATACTATACATTGCAGCGGTTAATACGGCTGGGCGAGGCCCGAAAAATAGCCCTGACAGGAGTGGTTATACCATTTTAGGTTGGGCTTTTTGAAGCGGTGGCAAAATGGTATTTGAACGGATGGCAGGACCTAATTTTTTGCGTAGGGCCACTTTGTCGCTTCTAAAAATAATATTAATGAGGATGATGATGTTTTACTTGAATAACAAGCAAGCCACTTTTTAAGAATTAAAGCAGTGCTTTTTTACAACTTCCAAAACTTGGGTGGCAATTTCGTTTGTGTTAGCGGCACCATTTATTCTTACAATATTCTCATCTTTTTGGGTTAATTTAATTGCTTTCTCATAAGCGGTTTCTACTTTTTGTAGGTTCTCTAAGTTTTCAAAAATCTCAATATCGCTTCTGCCTTTATGTACCCGCTCTAAACTTTCTTTGGGCAAAATATCAATATAAATAGTTAAATCTGCTTTTAGTAAAGCAGCACTTTTACTGTTGGCCTGTATTACCCAATCCATATCAACGTGTGCGCCTTGGTAGGCATAACTGCTTAAATAATACCTATCGCAAATAACGGTATATCCTTCATTTAATTTTTTTAAGATGCCGTTGGTATTGTTAAGCAGATGATCTAACCGATCGGCCACAAATAAACCGGCAATAGTTTCGTGTGCCGCTTGTATTCTTCTTTTAAAAATATTTCTGATAATAGAACCAATGGGGCTGTCGGTAGGCTCAAAAGTTAGATAGGTTTTATGCCCTTCATTTTGTAATTGCTGCTGCAATAATTTGGCTTGAGTGCTTTTACCACTACCATCAATACCTTCAAATACTATAAATTTATTTTTTCGCATTAGCCCCATTATATATTGTTTCTTAATAATTTTCTAAGTTTAATTTTTCCTATATCTAATAGAAAAGTAATTTTTTCATAATATTTTGGCGAGCTTAATCCAAAAATGTTGTTACTTACAGCTACCGGAAAATAAATTTCGAACACATTTGGAATAATACTTAAAGCCAAGCCCAATTCGTAAGCATTGTTAATAGTGCTACTATCTAATAAATTAGGGAAGAAGGCGTAATTTATATAACTATACAATGGCAATTTGGGAATGCTTGCATTTAAATTAATATTGGCCAACCAACTATTGTTTATACCTAAAGCGGTGTTGCTTTTAAAGCCACTTGGTACATTAAAGGTTTGATAATCTAATAGATTATATTTGTTAGTAGTGTAAAATTTATTGCGCGCCAAAGCCCAGTTGTCCATTTTGTAATCTAAAAATTCGGTTTTGCTACGGTAACCCAAGCTGTTTATGGCAATGCGGTTATTAGCATTATTGTAAAGTGGAAAATAAGCCGCATAAGCTCTTGCGGTTAATCCTTTTTTGGGGTTGATATATGTTAATTTGTATTTCCCTTCGGCTGATAGTTTAACAAAACCATTACCTTGTTCGGCCATGGCATTGTAACTGTAAGGGTTAATAATACGACTGTTGCGATGCTCAAAACTTAGTTCATTAATGTAGTAGTTTTGGTTTCTAAAAGACGCACCTCCACAAGTATTTGTTGGGCATTCAAACTCTTTTCTTAAAATATTAATATGCCTTAGTTTGAGCATATTGCTTTTGCTACTTCTTGCAGTTGGTTTTTTAAAATTGATGTTTATTGTTGGATTTATTTTAGTGAAACGACTTAAACTACTACTAACTAATGTATTGCTGCCGTCAACTATTGCGTAAACATTATTTGCATAATCGTGAAAGCTTCTGGCTGTAAAATTCAACGCCACATTATCTACCGCTTTAATAGAATTTATAGGTGAAGAGTAATGCAGATTTCCAAAACCAACTATGCTTTTGCTTTTAAAACTATACATTGGGCTTAACAGCCATTCTAAATTTTTGGGTGGTAAAATGCCGCTATGCAAGCCAATGCCCAACATATATTTGTCCCAATAATTATAGCTCATTAAGGGCAAATAGTACAGTTGGTTTAAATTGGGATTTTCCCAACCAATAACCGGACTAAAGCGTAAAGGTTCTATTTTTTTAAACAAGCCTGTTAACTTAAAATTGTTGTTTTTGCGTTGGCTTTCTAATGTTATTTCTTCATAATCAATTACCAATTCGTCCATTTCTATTGCTGGAAACAAAATTTCGCTCCTACCACCAAAACCATCGTACCAAATAGTTTTAACAGGCGCACCATTTTTTAAAGCAGTTACCGGAAAAGGGCTTCTTATAGCGCCCTTATTTTTTACATAAAATTGATAATAGTTAGAATTACCAATAGTTTTATTTTCAGTTTGACCTACTAAGGCGTAATCCATTTTACCAGTAGTAGTTAATACTTCATCAAAAAACCAATCAAAGTATTTATTAGAATTGCTTTCAAAAACGGTTCTTAAATCTTTAGGTTGCGGATGCTTAAATTGCCATTGCTGGTAATACAATTGCATTATTCTATCGTATTCTGGTCTACCTAAAAAATGTTCTAAATATTTAAAGGCTATTGCTGCTTTACCATAAGCAACAATGCCATAATTATTGCTGGTAAATTCTTCTGAATGAGTACAAATTGGTTGGTCTTTGTGCGCCCGACAACTTAACATAAAACCCAATTGATTTTGATAGCTTGGAGGCTTATTATCCAAATTAAATTGCTTGCCTAAAAAATTTGATAAACTTGGTTTCATGCCTGGCGGCAATATTCCCGACTCTGGATATTTTTCATCCATATATCGGTTTTCATAGTAAGAATTAATGCCCTCATCTAAGTAAGGATTTGCCCGCTCATTACTGGCCAAAATACCTTGAAACCAATTATGCCCAACTTCGTGGGTAATAACACGATCTAACAATTGAGCACTACCAATACCGCCAATTATGGTTATGGTAGGATATTCCATTCCGCCGCCAGCAACCAAAGTGCCGTTAACCGCAGTACATACATTGTATGGATACTCGCCCACGTGTTTGCTATAAAAGCTAACCGCATCATTTAAATAGTTGGTGGCTTCTTGCCAATCTTTGGCATCTTTATTAGTAAAAAAAGCCCAAGTGGCTACTTTTTTACCGCTTTGTAATTCCACTTTACTTTTTAGTACGTGAAAACGCTTATCGGCAAACCAAGCAAAATCGTGTACATTATTTTGGGTATAAGTTATGGTTTTAGTACTTGTTGAGGAAGCAGGAAATTCTAATTTATTAAAAGGTTTCTCTATTATTTCATCAATATTTTTATTAGTTTCATTAACCAATTGATTTAAAAATTTCAATTCACTTTCCGTTTGCAAATCACCTGTTGCTGCTATTACATAGTTTTTGGGTACGGTTATGTTTACGGTATAATTACCAAACTCATAATAAAATTCGCCTTGGTTTAGGTATGGCAGCGGATGCCAACCATCAACATCGTACACAACAGGTTTTGGATACCACTGCGTTACTTGGTAGCTTTCACCAGCTCTACCTAAGCGCGAAAAATTAGTTGGAATTTTTACCGTAAAAGGTGTAGTTATGATAATACTATCGCCAGGTAATAAGCCTTTGTTTAGTTTTAGTTTTCCTAAATCGGGATGCGCTTCATCTTGCGCAAAAATTGCTTTTTTGTTATTTATTTTAAAAGAAAGGTTGCTAATGCTGCCTTTATCTTCAGCTTTGCTAAAGTAAAAATCGGTATCGCCATTTTCTAACAATTGCTCGGCAAAAGCGGTTTGGTCCTTAGCATAAGCATTGGGGTATAAATGAAACAAAATTTCGTTTAATGTATTGGGGGAGTTGTTGATGTAGGTAATGGTTGCAAAAGCATCTAACTCGTGCAGTTCATCATTTAAAGCAACATCAATAGAATAGTTTACCTGTTGCTGAAAATAGCTATTTGCATTGGCAGCAAAATGGCAACCGAAACAACAAAAAAGTAGACCAAATGTTTTTAGTATTAGTTTATAATGCAAGCTCATAAGTTAATAATGAGCCGTAAAGATAAAAAGTATGTGGGAGACAAAAATATTTAGCTTAAAACAATCTTTTATCGAATGTAAAGTTTTTAACGCTGTTAATTGTAATTCAATCAAACCACCTCTTTCAAATACTTACTGCACAACACACGGCTAACGGTCCAAAGGCGGTCGGCAACCTGCTTATCGTAACTTTCTTTCGAGCTTTTCTTTAACTTCATTTTGCTCCAATATTGCCCACTTATACCTTCCATTTGTTTATTAGTGGCCAAAAAAACCGAAGTTTGCGCACCTTTTTCTACCGATTGCATTAAAGGTTTTGCCAACTTCCAAGCAACGCCCAAAAGTTTATTGTTATTCTTTTCTACCAGGCGAGTTTTAATTTCACCAGGATGCAAAGCATTTACGGTAATGTTATTATTGTTGTTGGCTTTTAACTTCCTATCTAACTCGTAAGTAAATAAAACATTGGCCAATTTCGATTGTGCATAAGCTTTCATAGCACTATATTTTTGTTGAAAATATAAATCAGCAAAATTAATAGTTCCCCGGTAATGCGCATCGGATGATACATTTATAATACGAGCCGCTTTACTTTTATTTAACGAAGGCATTAGTAAATATGTTAATAAAAAATGAGCAATATGATTTACACCAAACTGGGCTTCAATACCATCGTTAGTATATTGAATTTTTTCGGTAAAACAACCAGCGTTGTTAATTAATAGATCAATTTTTGGATAATTTTTATTAATGCGGTAAGCAAAATCGTTAATTGAAGATTGATCTGCCAAATCACATTCTTCAAAAAAAATATTGTCGTTATGCATTTTAGTTTTTATCTCACCAACAACTGCTTCGCCTTTACTTTCATCTCTACCAACAATTATAACTATGGTGCCTTTAGCAGCCAAACTTAATGCAGTTGCTTTGCCAATGCCCGATGTTGAACCTGTAATTAAACTTATTTTACCTTTCACTTTATTTTATCTTATAAGGCATAATATACCATATAAAAACCAGTTTCAAATTTAGTTTTTGCGTTTATTAATTATTTTTATGATATTCACCTTAAATAAATTTAGTAATATTAAAGTTACTTAGTAAATTACTTATGGAAGAGAAAATAAGAAGCATAATTGAACCCCGAATTTTTGGCGTATGCGATTACCTTGGTAAAAAGATGGGAATATCTTCTTCTATCGTCCGATTATATTTTATTTATATCACATTTATTGCTTTTTGGTCTCCAATTCTGGTTTACATATTTATCGCTTTTTGGATAAATGTGAAAGACTACGTAAAACAAAAAATTAACCCGTTGTTAAGTTAAGGCATAACAAATTTATCTACCTAACATAGGTAGTTGCTACTTCTGTTCTTTCTTTTTTTTTCGTAGCGAAACGACTAACCTTTTAAAAACACCCTGCCCGCTATTCGCTCAAATGCCATTTTGCCACCGCTTCAAATCCTCGCTTCAAATGCCATAACCGCTGCTATCGGGGCTAATTTTTAAACACCATTCTTTATAAAATACCTGCACACAAGTTAAGGTATTTATAAAAAGCAAAAAAAACGCAGCCAACCCGATGTTTCGAGATGGCTGCGTGTTCAACAAAGGCTACCTAAAAAAAAGACAGCATAAAAATTTATTTAAAAAAGCTACTAACTTAATTCAGTTTAAAAGCTTTCTTTACCGCATCAACATAATCTAACCTTTCCCAAGCAAAAGTTTCATAGGTTTTTTTATCAACTTTTAGGGTACCAGGCTGGCGGCCCATGTGGCCGTAAGCAGCAGTATCTCTAAAAATAGGATTGGTTAAACCAAACCGATCTACAATAAATGCAGGCCGCATATCAAAAATGCCTGCTATTTTTTTTGCTATTTCACCATCGGGTAAGTCAATTTTACCAGTACCGTAAGTGTCAACATAAAAACCAACTGGTTTTGCAACACCAATTGCATAGGCTACTTGTACTAACATTTGATCGGCTAAACCAGCCGCCACACAATTTTTTGCAATATGCCTTGTAGCATAAGCTGCCGAGCGATCTACTTTTGAAGAATCTTTACCAGAAAAAGCACCACCACCGTGTGCGCCTTTACCCCCATAAGTATCTACAATAATTTTTCGGCCAGTTAAACCAGTATCTCCATGCGGGCCACCAATTACAAACTTACCAGTTGGGTTTACGTGGTAGGTTATTTTGGTATCGTTTAGCATTTTTTTAATAGCTGCTTTTTGCGATTGTTTTACCTTAGGAATCAATACTTTTTTAATGTCTTCAGTAATTTTAGCTTGCATTGCTTTTTCCGCCTTTTTTGAGGCAGTTTTTGATTTGCCTTTTGTTTCAACAAACTCATCGTGTTGAGTAGAAATTACGATGGCATCAATTCGCAATGGTTTATGATCGTCGCCGTATTCAATAGTTACTTGCGATTTTGCATCTGGCCGTAAGTAGGTCATTTTTTTACCTGCCTTTCTAATAGTTGCTAATTCTTTTAAAAGAGCGTGCGACAAATCTAATGCCAGCGGCATATAATTTTCGGTTTCGTTAGTGGCATAACCAAACATCATACCTTGGTCGCCTGCACCTTGGTCTTCTTTTTTTGTTCGTTCTACCCCTTGATTAATATCTGGTGATTGTTCGTGAAGTGCGGAAATGACACCGCAAGAATCTGCGTCAAATTGATATTCTGATTTGTCGTAACCAATTTCGCGTATTACGCGCCTGGCGGTTTGTTGTACATCAACATAAGCATCGCTTTTTATTTCGCCGCTTATAACAACTAAGCCTGTGGTTACTAAAGTTTCGCAAGCTACTTTTGAATTTGCATCTTGCTTTAAAAATTCATCTAAAATGGCATCTGAAATTTGATCTGACACTTTATCAGGATGTCCTTCTGATACTGACTCGGAAGTAAAAAAATATGGCACCGTAAATTATTTTAATTTTGTGAGAAATAAATGAATTACAAAAGTAGCTATTTATTTGCAAAGCTAATCAATTTTTAAATTTATAAAAAAAAATTTGACTATTGCAATTGCATAAAACTATGGTAGTTGACAATTTATTAGGTGCTGTTATATTTAAGAATGGACCTGTTTTTTAAACAGCTAATGCGAGTGAGCGCAGTTTGAAAAATAGCCTCGACAGGAGTGGTTATACCATTTTGTGTTGGGTGTTTGGGTTTTACTATAAAGCCTTGCCAAAATGGTATTTGAACGGATGGCGAGACCACAGTTTTTGCGTGTGGCAACTGTTTCGCTTCTAATATTTGTTTGCTAACAACTACGGCAACCTATTTGGCTGTGCTTACCTTTTTTAATCACTAACTTTTATTCGTTTTTGTTTTTTATTTTTGATGGCGGCTTTTACAAAGCTCATAAAAAGTGGATGTGGGTTTTCAACTGTACTTTTTAGTTCGGGATGAAATTGTACGCCAACAAACCAGGGGTGATTTTGCAATTCTATAATTTCAACTAAATCTAACTTTGTGTTGATGCCTGCAATTTTAAAATTACCATCATCTAGTTTGGTTTTGTAAGTGTTGTTTAGCTCGTACCTGTGCCGATGCCTTTCAGAAATTGTAGTGGAATTATAGATTTCTTTTAATTTATCGGATATTAGTTTGCAGTTATAAGCGCCAAGGCGCATGGTGCCTCCTTTTTTGGTTACCTTTTTTTGATTTTCCATTAAGCTAATAACAGGGTGTGGTGCATTATTATCTATCTCGTTTGAATGTGCACCTTCTAAATTTAAAACATTACGAGCATATTCTATTACTGCACACTGCATTCCCAAACATATTCCTAAAAAGGGAATATTGTTTTCGCGTATGTATTTAATGGCATTAATTTTACCTTCAACACCTCTTTCGCCAAAGCCTGGTGCTACTAATACCCCGTTTAGGCCTTTCAATTTTTGGGCAGCATTTTCTTTAGTGATAGACTCGGAATGTATTTTTTTTACCTTAACCTTACATTTATTATGGGTACCTGCGTGTACAAAAGATTCGTAAATTGATTTATAGGCATCTTGTAATTCTATGTATTTACCTACTAAACCTATTTTTATTGTTTTGGTAGGATTTTTAAGATTGTCGATAAATTTTACCCACTTGGTTAAATCGGGTTCTACATTGTTTTCGAGGCCTAATTTTTCTAAAACAATTTCATCTAAGCCTTCTTGATACATTATTAAAGGTACGTCGTAAATGGTAGTAGCATCTTTGGCTTCAATAACTGCTCTTGATTCTACATTGCAAAATCGCCCAATTTTAAACCGTACTTCATCTGGCAATTGGTGTTCGGTTCTACAAACTAATATATCTGGTTGAACACCATTTTTCGATAATTCTTTTACTGAATGTTGGGTTGGCTTTGTTTTTAATTCTTTAGCTGCTTTTAGGTAAGGCACTAAGGTTAAATGTACTACCAATGTATTTTGATAACCCATTTCGTTGCGTAATTGCCGCAATGCTTCAATATAAGGTAGCGACTCAATATCGCCAACGGTGCCGCCCAATTCTGTAATTACTACATCATACTTTTCACTATCTAATAATAGTTTCGATCTGCGCTTTATTTCGTTGGTAATATGTGGTACTACTTGTACAGTTTTACCTAAATAATCACCATTACGTTCTTTATTAATTACGGTTTGGTAAATTTTACCAGTAGTAACATTGTTTGCCTGAGAAGTAGGCACGTTTAAAAACCGCTCGTAATGCCCAAGGTCTAAATCTGTTTCTGCACCGTCATCTGTTACATAACACTCGCCGTGTTCGTAAGGGTTCATGGTACCAGGATCCACATTTATGTAAGGATCAAACTTTTGAATAGTTACCCGTAGGCCTCTTGCTTGCAATAACTTTGCAATAGAAGATGAAATAATGCCTTTGCCCAGAGATGAGGTAACGCCGCCTGTTACAAATATTAGTTTTGCCATTGTTTTATACTGATAAATGGGATGCTAAACAATGGCTACAAAGTTACTATTTAGTTTTTACTAAAACCAACTATTTTGACGCTTAAAACTTTTTTACGTAACATATTTTTACACGTATAGTTTATTGAACAACTACCTGCTTGGTAACACTTTGCCCATCAATAACAATTGTAAAATTATAAACGCCTGCTTCAAAGCCGTCTAACTGCACTTTATAAACATTTACTTGATTTGCAAAAGTATCTAACCGATAAACGATAATTGTTTTACCAGTAAGGTCTGCTATTTGTAACATTACATTTTCGGCAGGTTGATTTATTTGTGTAATTATTTGAATGGCATTTTTTGCCGGATTAGGATAAAGCTGAAAGCCTGTTAAGCTTTTGGGTAGTTTAATATTTAATGGTACGTCACCTGCTTTATACCACGGCAATTCTTTACCTTTGGTTCGTTTGTCGCCTTCTGCTGTTGCTAAGTAAATGTTTACCCAATCTGGTCGCTCCCCTACTTCATTTTTAAAAACTTTTTGTGCCCAAGTTTCGTCATTGGTTCGCTCAAAGTTGCTGTTTACATATTCGTAATAAGAACTAACTGGGCCAACAAAAGCAGTCATTTCAAAATTGTTTGATGGGCTTGGTGCCAAAAATACACCCAAATCAATAGTGCCGTTGCCTACATGCAATACGTTGCCTACTACATTGCCAAACTCATCGGTTGGTTGGGTATGAATATCTGCTGTAATAAAATCAGCATCCATTAAATCGCTATCAAAGTGGTAATACAAATCGGTTATCCAACCAGTAAGTTTAATACCACATATTCCTGCTTCGTTCATCATGCTTTTTAAAAATTGGGTATCTTCATCTGTAAATGCTTCTTTAGCTAATTCCTTTTCTGCTAAGGTTTTTAGTTGTGTATTAATAGTTTCAAAAGATGCGTAATACTCAATAATTCGTTTCATTGCATAATTACCTTCATTGCCATAAGTGGTTTCAAAAAAAGTACGAGCTTGTTTGGCAAATGCTGCAATACCTTCATAAAAAGCAGGATAGGGTTCTACATAACTATGCGGAAAACAACAAGTGATGCCACCAGTAAAAGATTGTGCAGCGTATAATAAATTATCGTGCCGCAGTTGCGTCCAGGCAGCTAATTGTGTGTTAATTTTTTGCTGTTGCCAAGCTGCTGTTTTCATAAAATTGGGCAGGTTAGGCGAATTGATTTCATTTTCTGTACCTAAAACTTTTATGGCATTTAACCAACTGCCATAAAAACTGTTTTGCCAATATTCGTTTTCTTTATGTTCAATTAAGTAACGCATTGAGTTTAAGTTTTTAGCATAATCGTGTTGGTCAATTTCAGATTGTAATAAATTAATAGCATCATTATTACCTAAACTAATTAAAGCATCTAATGGGTTGGGCATCATTCTAAGTTTTACCCTATCGTGAACCATGTTTGTAAAAATATAACTATCAATAATAAAACGTTGGCCACTAAGTTTGTAAGCAATTGGCAAGGTAGCTGGCTCTTTACCCAACGGGTTTGCCATGTACGGAAACGAAGCAATGCGAGAGGTAAAAGCTGCATCATTTTGCAAAGCAGTATAGTAGTTTTCAAAATTATTGTGCAAATCTTCAACCGTTGTTATATCATTACTGTGCAAAAATTGATCGTATTCTTGCGGCGTCATATTATCACTTTCTCCAACCAACTTATCAATAATGGTATTATTTTCCTCCATCAAGTTTTTAGTGTTTGATAGGTTTTGTAATTCATTTAATAAAAAAGCATTGGTGTTGGCACGTAAAATATCTTGATCAGCAATTGGTAAATTTGGCGGTGGCGTTAAGTAAAACTGTATTCTACCCAACCACATCATAGCTTGAAAATATTGAGTTAAAACTTCGCTTTCGATATAATGCCCACGAGGTTTAAATTGACTAAAATCTACCGGAGTTGGTGCTTCTGTAAATAAATTGTAAGAAGTAAATTTTTCATCCTTTACTAAAGCCAATACTTCTGCTACTTTATTTTGGTTGCCATTTTGCGACTTTTGCGTTTCATTTTTTAGTAAAGAAAGTGCCACAGTGGTATACACATCAATATCGTTAATGCTGTTTTCAATGTTTTTGTTAGTAGTATATTTTTCTTTTAATGATGGGAATGAGCTATACAAAGCTTGCAAAAACTGTTGCAAATTGGGTTCCATTATGCTATATTCTAATTGCTTTAAAATAGTGTCGTAAGATTTATGCAATGCGTGCAACACTAAATCGGTAGTTACCATTACGGGCAAATCTTTTTTATAAATATTCCACAAGGCATCGCCATAGCTGAGGTAACTTAAACGCTCGGTAACTACAAACTGATTTTCATTTAATAATTCTAACTCTGCATTGGTCATTTCTAATTTTAGAATAACCGAATCTAAAAGTTGATAATCTTCAACCGTAACCGGCTTGGCAAAACCTTTAATATATTTTGCTTTTAGCGGATACAAAGTTTGTAAACCTTCGGCAGTAATGTTTTCGTGTTTTAAAATAAATTGTTCGTAAGCAGCAGCATCAAAATTTGTTTGTGCCTGCGCGCTTAAACTAATTAGTGTAAAAAGGCATAATAATATATGGTATAATTTCATTATTTTATTTTTTATAAAGTGTTGTAATAATATTTTTATTATTTAAAGCTATAAACTATTTACTAAGATATAACTTTTTAATATTTTACTGATTGGAGTAATGGATGATTAGAGGTGTTCCCAAAAAAATGTTTCTTTATTTATTTCTTTAGTGCAAGAAATAATTGTTACCAAGTTAAAAAAAATGGTATAGTTGCAATTAAAAATGATCTGTTTTTCATAAATTTATTTTTAAGATTTAATAATTTGAGTATTCAATTAATAAGACCTTATAAAATTAAAAATGGTTGGTAGAAAATGATAGTTTAACAAACTTGTTGCTATTTACTGATGGTAATGTTTTACTATTTTTTTTCTTTTGAGTATTAAATTTATGAAAAAAAATTTACGAAAAATATTGCCTAAAAAATAGCCTCGCCATCTCCAGTTTTAAATTCATTTAATATTTTATGATGAAAGAGTATAATTTGCTATAAAAATTACAGAAATGAAAGGAATGCTTACATATATATTTATTCCCTAAATTTTGATTTGCAAACCTAAAGGATTGCAGCGGTTATGGCATATTTGGGTGGGCAAATGTAGCGTAGACAAAATGGTATTTGATTGGATAGCAGGGATACTGCTTATGCGAGCATTTACTTTCGCTTCAAAAAAAAGCTTAATATCAAATTTTTTATTGGTTGTAAAAAAGATAGTTTAAAATGCGAAGTTATTTTGTACCCGTTGCTTACATTTGTGATCTTTCAAAATACATTATGTTAAACTTAAATCAATCAAAAAAATACTTTGAAACCGCACAGCAAGTTTTGGTTGGCGGCGTAAACTCGCCTGTACGGGCATTTAACTCGGTTGGCGGAAATCCAATATTTATTAGCCACGGCAAAGGCAGTAAAATTTACGATGTTGATGGTAATGAATATATAGATTACGTTGGCTCTTATGGCCCATTAATTTTGGGCCACGCAAACGAGCAGGTAAACTTGGCTTTGCAAAAAGGCATTAAAAAAGGCACTACCTATGGCGCAACTACTAAAAATGAAATTGACTTAGCACAGTTGGTGACAACAGCATTTCCTACAATAGAAAAAATACGTTTTGTAAATAGTGGCACCGAAGCCATATTAAGCACCTTACGCTTGGTGCGGGGCTTTACGGGCAAAAGTAAAATTATAAAATTTAGAGGTTGTTATCACGGCCATTGCGACGCTTTGTTGGTTGAAGGCGGCAGCGGCATTATGACTTTGGGAATGAGTGGCTCGGCTGGCGTACCCGAAAGCTTAGTAAGCAATACCATTTCGGTTTCGTTTAATGATAAAGCTGGCGTTGAAAATGCTTTTAAGCAATATGGCGACGAAATTGCAGCTATTGCTATTGAACCAGTTGCAGGTAATATGGGTGTAATTTTACCCGATGATGATTTTTTACCTTTTTTAAGAAAGATAGCCTATCAACATCAAACGCTTTTGGTAA
>Ga0209303_1000242_pt1 | contig 47842 bp, 35 predicted proteins | sample SidtaG_3_FD_187449 | JGI IMG/M metagenome (GOLD analysis project Ga0209303, IMG submission 187449) | Marine algal microbial communities from Sidmouth, United Kingdom - Sidmouth_Asex1 metaG (SPAdes) (version 2) | ecosystem: Host-associated > Algae > Red algae > Unclassified | place: Sidmouth...
TAGGTGTTGTTTGAACGTAACGTAGCGATAGCGGAGTGGAGAGAGTGCCGGATAGCCCGACCCCCGACTGATAAGGAGGGGGATACGCCCAAATTTTCATTCACTTCACTGGATTTGTCAAAGAACGATTCAGACGGGTAGATTATTTTTTTCGTCTTCCCTAAAACGAATCACGAATTAACGAGTCCACGAATCACGACTTACCACTCACTCTCCTTCCATTCATTATATTCCATGACGATTTGTTCGAGGTCTTTCTTTTTATACGTGCCTTGTTTTATTTTGGACTGCAATTTCGGAAAGTCTTCAAAATATCGCGTCATTTGTTGTTTAAAACCTACATAATCGACCTCCAATAAATAGTCGCCATCGTTCTCGATGAAGGTCTGTGTGAAGCCGCGTTCTTTATCGGTATTCCAGTAGTAATACAACTTTACGATACCATTATTACGACGTTCCATGAATGCGCCATAGCCATAGGGCAGCGACAAATCAATATCGTAAATCTTTGAATCATAAGTCGTTTCTGCGACATAATAACCCTTGATTTGAAAAGGTTTGTAGGTCAACTTTTCGGAATCGCCGCTTTTCATAAAAATGACTTTTGACGAACGCAAAGCCGGTGTCATGTATTTTATTTTGCCATAAATCGTATCACCTTTATTGGAAATGATATAACCATCCAAAAAATTAATTTGAGCGAAAACCGATGCACAACAAAATGCCATTAATACCGTAAATAATAAGGGAATTTTCATATCAATATTCGAGTTTGTAGCTAAAGTCAAGCTCATAAATTTAAGATTCAATTCGCACAAAAAAATGGCAGCCAGATTTCTGTTTTGATTTAAACTTAAACTTCGACTTAAACTTAAACTTAATTTGGAATAAAACTTGTTCGCCAAAGATACAAACTTCATTCCACGAAAAACGTTATTATTGTGTGAAAATTACGCTTATGCAAACTCGCTTAACCTGCGATTGTTATATTTGTAGCAATCCAACCATCAAACAATTTAATAATCATATTATATGAAACGAATTATTTTTGTCATATCCATCGTATTATTCAGTATTCAGGCGAATGCCTCGTATATCTTCATCCCAATGGATGAAAACCAAAAAAACCACCTAAAAGCCTATGGTATAGCCTATTGGGTCTTGGAAGCAGAGCAGGAAGTATTTTGGCTGCTCAATTATAAAGGCGGTAGTTTTGCCTTTAAAAACAGCGCGAAATTGCAGGAAGAATGTGTCGCGAGAGATGTCTCCTTCAAGGTGATACCTGATGCACAGTACACCAAAATATTAACGGAGATAGGCAATCCGGAAATAAATATGGACGTGATCAAGCTCGAAGTCGCGCCCAAAATTGCCGTCTATACGCCCGAAGTCAATGCCAAAGGCGAAACCATCCAACCTTGGGATGATGCCGTGACATTGGTGCTGACTTATGCCGAAATACCTTACGAAATAATATACGACACTCAGGTGATTCAAGGCAAATTGCCGGAATATGATTGGCTGCACCTTCACCACGAAGACTTTACGGGGCAATACGGCAAATTTTATGCGTCTTACAAAAATCACGCTTGGTACAGAGACCATGTGAAAAACATGGAAGCCCTCGCTGCCGAAAACGGTTTTGAAAAAGTCTCGCAACTCAAACTTGCCGTGGTCAAAAAAATCCAAGAATACGTAGCCGGAGGTGGATTCATGTTTGCAATGTGCTCGGCAACAGATACTTACGACATTGCACTTGCAGCGCAAGGCGTCGATATATGCGACCACATGCACGATGGCGACGCGCCCGACCCCGCCGCCCAATCCAAATTGGATTTTTCCCAAACCTTTGCTTTCAAAGAATTTACCTTAACTAAAAATCCACTCGAATACGAATATTCGTCCATTGACGTGACAAAGGGGCGCAAAGTTCCTATGAAAGCTGACTACTTCACGCTCTTCGATTTTTCTGCTAAATGGGACCCCATTCCATCCATGCTTACGCAGTGCCATACGCGTACTGTCAAAGGATTTATGGGACAAACCACGGCATTTAAAAAGAAAGAAGTCAAATCAGGCGTACTCGTACTCGGCGAACACAAATCTGCCGGAGAAGCCCGCTATATTCACGGCGAATTTGGTTTTGGAACATGGACTTTCTACGGCGGACACGACCCCGAAGATTATCGTCACCTCGTACACGACCCACCGACCGACCTCAATCTACACCCCAATTCGCCCGGCTATCGCTTGATTTTGAATAATATTTTATTTCCTGCGGCAAAAAAGAAAAAACGTAAAACGTAGTGTCGTTATTCGTTATTCGTTGACTCGTTATCCGTTATCCGTTATCCGTTATCCGTTATCCGTTATCCGTGGATTCGTTAATTCGTCACGAATAACGAATAACGAGTTCACGAATCAACGAATAACGAATAACGAATCCACCACCACATGAGTTACCACCCATATATTGTATTTTTTTTCTTGTTAAATATTTGTTCTGCATCAATTTTTGCACAAGAAAAAGTAGTCGAACTGCGCTTGGATGAAGTCATCGAACGTGCACAGGCGAATGCCCCCGAAGTGCGTATCGCTAAGGCGCGATTGGAACGTAATCGAATGACTTATAATGACCAATTATTGGAATTGAAACCCTTGCTTTCACTCGATGCAAGGCTTCCTGTTTTTAATAGTGGTATACAACAATTGATACAAGATGATGGCACGCAAGCTTTTAGGCGTGCACAATCACTTTCTTCTAATTTGAGTGTAGGAATTTCGCAGAATATAGCGCGTACAGGTGGGCGTGTAAGTGTAGGGACAGATTTTCGGCAGGTAATCAATTTCCTTCCGCGAGAAGATGGTGGAAATAAGAGTTTCTATTTTTCAAATCCCATTTATATCAATATCACGCAACCCATTTTTGGATTTAATTCATTCAAATGGGATAAAAAGATACAACCACTCATACTCCAAGAAGCCGAGCGCGAATATACCGAACAACTCGCGGATATTGCTCAACAAGCTGTCACATATTTCTTCGATTTGTACATCGCTCAACTCAATCTCGAATCTGCCAAACGCGACAAAAAGAATGCAGATGAATTATACGAGTTGGCAAAAAATCGTTTTAGCGTGGGAAAGATAGCAGAGGCAGATGTATTGCAAATGGAACTCGGCGTAATGCAAGCCGAAGCCCGCCAAGCCACTGCCGAACTCAATATCCAAAGCAATAGCTACGACCTTCGTTTCTTTTTGGGAATTGATGTGGTCGATAAAATAGTTTTGGTAGTGCCGGGAGGTGTCCCACAATACCTTATCAGTCCTACACTTGCACTCGAACAGGCAAGACTCAATCGTAAATTTATCCTCACTCAAAACAGGCAACGAACTGAAAGTGAACGAGATGTCGAAAGAGTAAAAAAAGAAAATGGTGTAAATATAGATGTGCAAGCAGGTTTTGGATTGTCGAAACAAGATGAGCGGTTTCAGAATATTTATGCCTTTCCGCTGGAAGACCAAGAAAATATTTCGGTGGGTATCAGCGTGCCGATCGCCGACTGGGGCAGAGCGAAAAGTAAACGCCAAATGATAGAAGCAGACCGCGAATTATTGGAGCTTACTATCGAACAAGAAAACATTAATTTTGAACGAAATGTTTCATTGAAAATACGCCAATTCGATATTATTCGTAGCCAATTGGCAATTGCAGAACGAACAAATGAAGTTGCCGAAAAACGATACGACATTACCCAAAAACGCTACACAGTAGGCAAAGTTGATGTCACAGAATTAAATGTCGCTTTGAGGGAACAAATCTCTGCACAGCAAAATTATACGGAGGCTTTAAGCGGTTTTTGGACAGCGCATTATGAGTTGCAACGCTTGACTTTATATGATTTTGAAAAGGGAGAATCTTTAGTCAAATAACTTTGATGCGTACGCATCACACGTAGCACGGTGCTTCCAGCCCGTGTCGCGTTATTTTGTCCTGATGCGACACGGGCTGGAAGCGCCGTGCTACGTATAGCATACACCAAAAACCATCTAAAAAACACCTACAAAGTAAAAATCACAAATCACGACAATATGAAAAATATACGCTTGGCGATTATCGCCCTTTTATTTTTATGCGAAAATAGCTTTGCACAATGCGAAAGTTGGGGAACTCCCGGAGATAGTTTGCGAACGGTGGTGCAGCATACTTTGTATCGCGATTATATCAAAAATGCAAAGGGAAAATCGCCCGAAGAAACGGCAGAACTCTACCGCGAAGCCCTTCCTTTTTGGACGTATTGCTACAAAAATGCACCCGGCGGAACGAAGAAGCATTTTAGAGATGGAATTAAAATCTATAAGGCATTTTTGGCAGTAGAAACGGACGAAATGAAGAAGAAAGCCCACCTTGATATGATTTATAATTTGTACGATAGAGGTGTGCAATGCTTTGAAGAAGAGAGTTATACACGTACCCGTCAGTTGGTGAATATGTTTTATTATCTTGGTACAGGTCAGGAGGAAATTAATGAGTTGGCAAAGAAAATAATTGATGTAGCGGGCAATGAAACGGAATCGGTGGTGCTGTTGCCTTTAATGTCTTCGTCTGTTTATTTGTTTCAACAAGAAAAAATAAATCAGTCGGAATTACTGGAAGTTCGTCAGCAAATAAAATCTATCGTTGACCATCATTTATCCACACAAAAAGACGAAAAAATAAAAACGCAATACAGCGATGCAGCGGCGCAAGTTGAAGCTCAATTTGCTTCGGTAAAAACGGGTTTTGATTGCTCATACTATCGTCCGGCGATAGTCGCAAAATACAAAGCTGACCCCGATAATATAGACGTTTGTGTAGCGGTACGCCAAGAACTCATCGACAAGTATTGCGGCGAAAATGACCCTTTGGTACAAGAAATTACCGCAAAAATAAAGGCATCAAATCAAGAAATCAGGACTGCAAAAGCGGAAAAAGACCGCATCATTACCGAAAAACTTAACTCATCCGTACGCAAAGCAGGCGAAGCGTATAAAGTAAAAAATTACTCGGAAGCCATTCGTCTTTTTGAGCTTGCGATTGCCGAATCAAGCGATGCAAATAAGCAAGCAAATTACCATTATTTTATTGCCGCTTCCTACTTGAATACAGACAAAAACCAACAAGCACGTACCCATGCTCGCAAGGCGGCTGCGCTACGCGAGAATTGGGGTAAACCCTTGATTGTCATAGGGAAAGCTTATATGGGCGGTGCATGCGGTTCAAATGATTGGGGCAAACCGCTGTGTTATATGGCAGCCATTGATAAATTTCGCAAAGCAAAATCCATCGACCCTTCCGTAGCAGTAGAGGCAGATGATTTAATTCGTAAATATGATAGTAATTATCCGTCGATAGAGGCAGCACATTCGCGTACCAAAAAGGACGGTGAACGGGTAAATACAGGTTGCTGGATTAATGAAACCGTGATTTTGAAAACAAAATAATAAATTCCTAAATAAAGTCTATTGTCCCTACATTATCGTTCCTATGTTGCGTTAATTTTCTGATTTAAAGCTTTCAAATCCAATGCAATTTGTTGTTTTACAGCCACTTGATGCAGGACATCGGGTGGTGCGGCACGTTCGGTGCAATCGGTGAGGTGGCATCGTTCGCAGGTCTGACTGACCTCGCGGATGGGGACATCATCGAAAAAAGCTATCTTGCTGCGGAGTCTGTCATTGATAGAAAAACCGAGGGTGACACTGACATTCGTATCGGGCGTCGGGTGTGCAGGTCGGGCTACACTCATGTTTGTCAATTTTAATTAATTGCTTCAAAAATAACTATTTTAACGGATTAATGCGCGATTCATTTTAATCTATCACAAAATAACTCAACCCATAAAGAGAAAAACGGACGACCATAAATAAGGCTTCATCCGCGATTTTGGGTTAGAAAATGCCGGATGCTATGTAGGTAAGTTTGGTTTATTTTATATATTTGCATAGAGAATATATAAACTAAAGGGATAGATTTTTCTTGTTAGACCTATTGAGTTGAACGGACATTTTTTAATTCCTCTCTATGAAGAAAAAATTAAAAAAGACCAACAAAAAGGTTAAATTTACAGAATGGATTATATCGCAAGAATAAATAAGGAGTTGAAGCCTAAAATTGATACTGAATTAAATAAAACAGTTATTGATTTATTTGCTGGTTGTGGAGGTTTATCTCTTGGTTTTGAAGCAGTTGGATTTCAAACAATAGGTTATGAGAAATTAGAAGACGCATCTGAAACATATAGAAATAATCTAATTGGAGAATGTTTAACAGAAGAATTGACCGTAAATACACGTTATCCAAAAGCTGATATTGTAGTAGGAGGTCCGCCATGCCAACCATTTAGTGTTGGTGGAAAACAACTTGGTCTTAAAGATTCAAGAGATGGTTTCCCTATATTTTTGTCTGCCATTGAAAAGATAAAACCGGAAATCTTCTTGTTTGAGAATGTAAGAGGTTTGCTCTATAAAAATAAATGGTATTTGATTGAAATAATCAATCAACTGGAAGACTGGGGATATAAAATTTCATACAAACTACTCAATGCAAAAGATTACGGCGTACCTCAAAATAGGGAACGGGTAATCGTCATGGGAGCTAAAAATCCAATATACTTTCCCCAAAAACAAACGAAAAGAATCACAGCAGGCGAAGCACTTGGTGAATTGGCTTTTCAGATTCCTGAAAATTCAAAGTTTCTGACACCGAGTATGGATAAATACGTTGCCAAATATGAGAAAGCATCTCACTGTATCAATCCAAGAGATTTATATTTAAATAAACCAGCAAGAACATTAACTTGCAGAAATCTCGCCGGTGCAACAGGAGATATGCACCGAATTAAGTTGTCTGACGGAAGAAGACGAAGATTAACAATCAGAGAAGCGGCAAGACTACAGAGCTTCCCGGATTCGTTCAAATTCTGCGGAAATGAAACAGGCATTTATAATCAAATCGGAAATGCAGTTGCACCATATCTTGCACTATCCTTAGCCAAAGAAATAAAAGAATATTTCCAAGCTGATTATAATGAAAAAAATTATCCGTTAAAAGACGAAAATAATCAACTATTACTTTTCAATGAACCAAAACCAGTACATCAACCCAGATAAATGCAAAACCTTTGCAAGTAAGCCCGAAAAGATACAACGATTAATCAACCACACTTTATTCATTCTTGAGACTTTTGGAATCCCAATGGATACGACAGCAAGAAGATTGGAGAGAATGGCTATCGCTTTTTTGGCAATAATGGATGTAAAAGTGTTGGCAGATTTCAAGACAGCAAAAGACCTGCAAAAAGACGAATATGCCTTGAAAACAAGAGAAGTAATTGCTTATGTTGATGAATATTTTAAGGAAAACATTAGTAGTGGCTCTTACGATGACATACGAAGAAAAGACTTAAAGCTACTCGTTACAGGTGATATTGTTCTCCAATCAAGTCCTAACTCAGCTACAAATGATTCTACAAGAGGATATGGTCTAAATCCTTTTTATGCCGATTTAGTAAGACAATATCCACATAAAAACTGGACGAAAACAGTTCGGGAAAAATTAAAAGGAATTGAACCGATTGCCGAAAAGTTAAAAAGAAAACGAAACCTGAAAAAAGTGCCTGTCCAATTACCGTCAGGAAAGAAGTTGAATTTTTCTGCCGGATTACATAATGATTTGCAGAAGGCAATCATCGAAGAATTCCTGCCAAGATACGGTTATGGTGCAAAGGTATTATACGTCGGTGACACGTCCGATAAATACTTACACCTTGATAAGGAAGCATTGGAAAGTTTAAACTTCTTTGAAATCAGCCATGAACAATTGCCTGATATTATTGCCTATGCACAAAAAAGAAATTGGTTGTATTTAATCGAAGCGGTTCACAGTTCCGGTGCGATAGGGGAATTGAGGTTGATGCAGTTGCAAAAATTGACAAAAGCATGTAAAGCTGATATAATCTACGTTACCGCTTTTCAGGACAAGCTCACTTTCAGAAAATTTATCGCAGATATAGCTTGGGAAACAGAAGTTTGGATTGCTGACAACCCTGACCACCTTATTCACTTTGACGGAGATAAATTTTTAGGACCGTATAAGTCATAGAGATACTACCTCTCCATTACTTTTCGCTGTACTATTGGCGAATCGCTACCGTATTCATTTTAAGTTACCACAAAATAATTCAACCCATAAAGAGAAAAACGGACGACCATAAATAAGGCTTCATCCGCGATTTTGGGTTAGAAAATGCCGGATGCTATGTAGGTAAGTTTGGTTTATTTTATATATTTGCATGGAGGATGTATAACTTTAAAAGGACAGGCTTTTCGAGTTTTAAGTTCAGCAACTCATTTAGTGATAATTGACTCAAACTAATCAACTAAAAATGATGATAGGTAGAATCAAACGATTAACCATATCTGCATTAGTATCAGATAACTCTTTAATGGGAACATTAGTCCTAAAAGGTGGAAATGCCTTGGATTTAGCGTATGATATAACAATTAGAGGTAGTATGGATATTGATTTTTCGCTTGAGACGGACTTCACTGAATTGGAAAAAAATAGAATTAGAGATGACTTAGAGCATCTTTTAAATAGCGAATTCATCAAAGAAGAATTAGTAGTTTTTGATGTAAAACTTTCAGAAAAACCTAAAGTCATTGAAGATGCTGTCAAAGATTTTTGGGGCGGTTACTTGGTAGAATTTAAAATAATTTCTCTTGAGGATTATAAAAAGTATGAAGATAATTTTGAAGACATAAGAAGAAATGCAATTGCTCTTCATGCTAACAACTCTACAAGGTTTACAATTGATATAAGGGATGAAAAAACAATAAACATTACATCTTGACTTGTTCTTTTTCCTTTATACTTTACCAAATTCTCCTTAAATAACCCGTTATTCGCGTCAAATTTGGCTCGTGTAAAGAAAAAATAACGGCGTGAAGATGTAACGTTTATTATCTTTTCATCCCTAAGTAAATACGAATACGTTGCTAAAAAGGTGGCTAAAGATTTAGAGGGGGCAATTGTATATGTCTATACTCCTGAAATGTTGGCGATAGAAAAACTAAGGGCACTTTGCCAACAGAACCCAAAATATAAAGATATAGTTTTGAGAATGACACCCAAATCACGCGCAAGAGACTTTTTTGACATCTACAACATAAACGAGAGCTTTACAATTGACTTCAAATCAGAAGAAAATGTAAAATTGTGTCAGGATATTTTTGAAGCCAAACGTGTTCCAATGGAATACATTAAAGAACTGGATGCACAAAGAGATTTGCATAAAGAAAGTTGGGAAAGAGTGCTGAATACAATCGATCCAGCAATAGTACCTGAAGATTTTGATTTTTACTTTGACTATGTTTTAAAACTTTTTTCGCATTTGTAATTGTCGAAAAAAAAGACTACCTTCACTAAATAGAAGCATATATGCTTCTATTTTTTTGCCTTATTTTCCAAGACATTTTCCTATATAATTTATTCAAGTTACAAATTTTAAAATATTTGACTTGCATTTGTCAAATATTTTAAATAACTTTGTAGCAAAGCATATATGCTTTGCTACTGTCTAAATAACCATTTTTTCAATGGGACGTAAAAACCTACTCGACAAATCATTCAATCAAATAGAATCTTTTTTTGACAATTATCCTGTACATTCCTTTAATTTTTATAAGATTAAAGAAACAATAAACGAACATAGAGATGATTGGGAAATTCCAACCAATAGGTCAACAAAAAAGATATTAAGTTATTTGATTAAAAAGAAAGTCCTATTTTCAAATTCTGTACTAAACCCCTCAAACGAAGCACATCAAATATATACTTGGAAATCCAAAGATGACTATACGGTAATCTCCGGTATAAAAACCAATTCATATTTTTCATACTATTCTGCACTTTTCTTGCACGGATTGACATTGCAAATTCCAAAGACCTTTTATCTGAATGATGAACGTTCAGACAGTCCAATTACAATTTCTAATCCTGTAATCAGTCAGGAGGCAATTGATAAGGCATTCAGTAAACCGCAAAGGAAAAGTAATCATATATATAGATTTTATGATAAAAAAATTGTTGTAACTAACGGAAAATTTACCGATAGACTTGGCGTACAACTCATTCAAATTCTACATAAAGAAAACAAAAAATGCTATTGCACTGATTTAGAGAGAACTTTGATAGATATCAGCGTGCGCCCCGTATATTCAGGTGGCGTGTTTGAAGTATTGGAAGCCTACCGACAAGCAAAAGGAAAAGTAGATGTTTTACGAATTAAAAAATATTTAAATACGCTAAATTACATCTACCCTTATGAACAAATCATCGGGTTTTATCTGGAAAAAGCACAATATGAAAAAGATGACGTTGAAATTTTTAACACAGAAAAATCATTTGATTTTTACCTGACTTATGAAATGAGAAATAAAGTGTATAGTGAAAAATGGAAATTGTACTATCCAAACGGAATGTAAATAATTACGTTGAATTTGTGCGGGAAAGTCGTCGGTACGGAGGCTGCGCGATTTTGTGGTAAAAAATGCCCTCTCCATTACCTTTTCGCTGTACTATTGGCGAATCGCTACCGTATTCATTTTAATTTATCACAAAATAATTCAACCCATAAACAGAAAAACGGACGACCATCAATAAGGCTTCATACGCGATGTTGGGGTAGAAAATGCCGGATGCTATGTGGGTGAGTTCGGTTTATTTTATATATTTGTACAGAGGATGGGTAAATTGAGAGAAAAGACTTTTTGTATTGAAAAAATATAGAAAGGAAAGGTCATAAAAAGCGAAACCCAATAGCTTGATTGCTCAGAGGCTATTGGGAATAAGATGCTACAAAGATAAAGGATTTAATGAATAAAAGCAAGACAATGTCGTCGGTACGGAGGCTGCGCGATTTGGTGGTAGCAAATTCCCTCGCCATTACTTTTCCACTGTACTATTGGGGAATCGCTACCCGATTCACTTTAATTTATCACAAAATAATTCAACCCATAAAGAGAAAAACGGACGTCCATAAATAAGGCTTCATCCGCGATTGATATGTAATTTCGTCGTGTATTTTGTTGAGTTGGACGAAATTCAAGACACTAAAACCAGTAAATCGAATTATTTGATTGTGATTTATGTTGTATAACTTTGAAGGAACAGCTTTTCGTATCAGATTTTCTAAATTATATGAATATTGGAAATATACGCAAGTTTATTACGCTATGGTAAAAGCGTAATATTGGGTATATTTTGCAATTTAGTGATAACAAAAAAATAAATGAAAAATATTTTAAATTGGAGAGCATTGAAAACGTTTGGTAGAAGTAATTTTATTACAAGCTCATCTATAATCTTAATATTTCTGCCAATTTTATATAAGTTAAAAGTTTTCATTGAAGACGTAATTTATGCTACAACAAGTCAATCAATAACAATCTCATTACCATTTTCGTGGACTCTATTGTTCTACGCTGCAATTTTATTTGGAATAGCAACAATACTTTTCAAATTATTTTGTCCTAAAATAGTTTACGAATTTAATGATTACTCGGATTACACTAATTCTGGAAGATTCATTACTCAATTCAGAGAATATTTAGAGAATACAGTTAGTTCAAAGTGGTTGGATAAATTTATTGATTTAGAACGAGTAGAAATGAATGAGTTTAAACAAATACTTCCTAATAATAATGCACTAAAAAAAGTACCAAAAGATAGAAAAAAGTGTGAGGAAGTGTTTGTATTTTATTCGGAATTTTTTCATTTAAATGGATTGCAATTTGAGAGGGCTGAAGGTAGTCCAGAAAAAACAAATGAAAAACATAGATTTTTAATTCCTCATTTTAGAAATTTATTTTACGAGGTTTATGAATACAGTAAATATACTAAGCTTTGGATTAGAATAGTAATATTCACTTTATACTTAATAGGAGGAAATTTGATTTTATATAATTTGATGCAAAATATTTTGTTTGTCATGAACAAACAATTTATGTGAAATCAATCGGACGCATGTGCGATTTTGTAGCAAAAAAACCAAAAAAAACGGAACTTAAATACTGACAAACAGGTTATTTGAATGTACAACATTTTCTTAACACTTAAATTTTAACGATGAGTTCAGATAGAATTGAGGATATTCATTCTTACAAAAAAATTAAAAGGGATATAAAAGGTGCTAAAGCTCTTGCAACCTTCGCAGAGTTTGGTTCTAAGATTGGGTTGGTGGATGGTGAAGGGCTAATGAAGGAATTAGCACAACTAAATGAGCTTGAGGAGCAAATAATTGAAATTTCAAAATTGCCTGATGAATTTAATGATCTATTTTCTGAAAAAGGGTGGATTGCATACGAGTCAATGAATACGACTGTTATGAAAGTTGCTATTCAACTAATGAAACAAGGTGAAGAAGAAAAAGCTGAGAATGAACTACTTGCTTACTATACAGGGGAGAGAATAAAGTTGAAGATGATAAGGTTGAGAAATATTCCTGAATTCATGAAAAGGCATTCTCTACTCCAAGTAGCTCATGAAGAATATGTGAACAAAAAATATATTACCTGCATCCCACTTTTGCTAATGATAATAGATGGTGTAGTAAATGATATTGATAAGAACAAAGGATTTTTTACAACTAATGTAGATCTACATGCTTGGGATTCGATTGCAGCTCATCAGAATGGTTTAACAAAGCTAAGAGACATATTCAATAGAGGTAGAAAATCTACTACTACAGATGAAATAGATATGCCGTACAGAAATGGAATTTTACATGGACGTGACCTAAATTACGGCAACCAAAAAGTAGCTGCAAAAGCTTGGGCTTTGATGTTCGCAATTCAAGACTGGAAAATAGCATTAAACAAAGGTAAAAAGAATCCAATTCCAAAGGAGCCAGTAAAGTCGTTCAAAGAAAACTGGGATGAACTTGTTCAAACTATTGATTCATATGAGAAGAATAGAAAGGAACGTGAAGAACAAAGCCAAAAAGTAAGTAAGTGGAAACCAAGAGAATTTGAGATTGAAGATATACATAAAATGAGTGGAGATTTATCAGATTGTGATGAAAATACTCCAGAGTTGAAAGTTTTAGAGTTTCTACAATATTGGAAGAAAAAGAATTACGGTAAAATTGCTATGTCAATTCGCAAAGGAATGTTGAACGATAAATCAATAAGCGAATTAGCGGGAGAGTATCGAAGTAAATTGTCTGGTTATGAATTAATTGATTATGAATTAGTTGAAATTAAAGATGAATCTCCTGTAATAAGCGAAGTATTTGTAAAGGCTAAATACAAAGTTGACGATTCAGAAAAAGAGAAAAAATTAAAATTTAGACTGATATATGAAGATGAGCAAGGAAATATTTATATGAGGGGAAGCAAAGAAGGAAAATGGATGCTCTTCGATGCATTTATTTATGAAATATTTTAATGGTATGTGACGTACAGTGGTCTAAACGCCTGTACGTCGCATAAATGAAACCCCAATCCCAAAAAATTTCCCTACATTTATTCTTTTCAAAACTAAAATTCAAAAAGTGAAAAGAATAATCACCACCTTCGCGCTATGCGTATTGGCTGCGAGTCTATCAGTAGCCCAACTCGCTCCTGCCCCTACCACCTCTGCCCAAGACCGTTTGGCAGCCTTTGAGCAACGCCAACAACTCAAATCCGGTTCTATCATCAACAACATTCCATTCGAATCCGTCGGACCTACTGTGATGAGTGGGCGTATCGCTGATGTGGCGGTGTATGAGGCAGACCCCAGCCATTTTTATGTCGCCTTTGCTTCCGGTGGCTTGTGGAAAACTGAAAATAACGGCACCAGTTTCACGCCACTGTTCGACAAGGAGGCGGTGATGACCATTGGCGATATTGCCGTCAACTGGCAGGATAGCACGATATGGGTCGGTACGGGCGAGGTCAATTCGAGTCGCTCCTCCTACGCCGGGGTCGGGCTGTACAAAAGCACCAACGGCGGTAAGGATTGGCAACATCTGGGCTTGGGCGAAAGTCACCATATTGGTCGCATCGTGCTGCACCCGACGGATGCAAATACGGCTTGGGTCGCGGTATTGGGACACCTGTATTCGCCTAATAATGAGCGCGGTATCTACAAAACCAGCAACGGCGGCGCGACTTGGCAACAGACTTTATTTGTCAATGAAAACAGCGGTGCTATCGACCTCATAGTGGACGAATCTGCGCCCAACACCCTCTATGCCGCCACTTGGCACCGCGAACGCCGCGCTTGGAATTTTGTGGAATCCGGCACGGGTTCGGGCATTCACAAAAGCACGGATGGCGGCGAAACATGGACGCTACTCACCACGCCCGAAAGCGGTTTTCCGACAGGCGAAGGCGTCGGACGCATTGGCATTGACCTGTACAAAAAAGGCAACCAAACGGTCTTATACTCCTTATTGGACAATTATGACCGCCGCCCGGAAGAAGAAAAATCCGACAAAGAGACGGCACTCACCAAAGATGCCCTTCGCACGATGGACAAGCGCACGTTTTTGAATTTGGACACTAAAAAAATTAAATCCTATTTGAAGAAAAATAATTTTCCCGAAAAATACACCGCAGAAAAGGTCGTCAAAATGGTCAAATCAGACGACATCGCCCCCCTCGATTTGGTCGAATATCTCGAAGATGCCAACTCGCTTTTATTTGATACGCCCGTCATTGGTGCGGAGGTGTATCGCTCCGATGATGGCGGCAAATCATGGACAAAAACCCACGAAGATTACCTCGATTTTGTGTATAATTCTTACGGTTATTATTTCGGACAAATCCGCGTATCGCCACACGATGCCGACAAGATTTATTTTGCGGGTGTTCCCGTAGTTCGCTCCGATGATGGCGGTAAGACTTTTGAAAATATCAATGGCGATAATGTCCACGTTGACCACCACGCGCTTTGGTTGAATCCCAAGCGCGACAAGCACCTCATTTTGGGCAATGACGGCGGTCTCAATATCTCCTACGATGACGGTGCGACTTGGACAAAATGCAACATTCCCGCCGTTGGTCAGTTCTATGCGATTGCGGTGGACAATGCCGAACCCTACAACATTTACGGCGGCTTGCAAGACAATGGCGTTTGGGTCGGACCTTCGACTTACGACAGCGAAAAAAACCGAAGCTGGCACAATACGGGGCATTATCCGTACAAAGGCATTTTGGGTGGCGACGGGATGCAAGTGGCGATTGATTCGCGCGACAATAACACCGTTTATACCGGCTTGCAATTTGGTTGGTATTATCGCATCAACAAGACGACAGGCGAGCGCGAACTCATCAAACCACAACACGCACTCGGCGAAAATCCCTTGCGATTCAATTGGCAAACGCCCATTCATTTGTCGGTGCATAATCAGGATATTTTGTATCTCGGCTCCAATAAAGTGCATCGTTCCATGAATCAGGGCAATGATTGGGCGGCTATCTCCGACGACCTCACCAAAGGCGGTATCAAGGGTGATGTTGCCTTCGGTACGATTACTGCCCTCGACGAATCGCCCTTCCAATTTGGGCTACTCTACGCCGGCACCGACGACGGCAATGTGCGGGTCTCCAAAGACGGCGGCACGACTTGGCAATCTATCAACAAGGGACTGCCCGACAATCTGTGGGTCACGGAAATCTATGCCTCGCGCCACGACAAAGCCACCGTTTACTGCGCCCTCAACGGCTATCGTTGGGACAATTTCAAAGCCTATTGCTACAAATCCACCGACTACGGCAGCACTTGGACGGCGATAGGAAAAGACCTCCCCGATGAACCTGTCAATGTCCTCAAAGACGACCCCAAAAATCCGTCGATACTCTATGTCGGCACCGACCACGGGCTGTATGTATCACTCGACAAAGGCACATCTTTTATGCTGATGGACAAGGACTTACCCGCCGTAGCCGTACATGACGTAGTCGTACAGGCAACAGCGCAAGACCTCCTCGTAGGCACACACGGACGCTCAATTTACAAGGCAAATATCCAAACCCTCCAAGCCTTAAATGACGATATACGCGCCAAACCAATTCACCTTTTCGCGCTAAAAAAAGCTAAATCGTCCTCCAATCTCGGCAAAAAACCAACTATCTGGACAAAGTCTTTTGAGCAAACGGTAGAAATTCCTTTTTACAGCAACAGCACCACCAAAGCCACCGTCAGCATACAAACGGAGTCGGGTATATCGCTCGCCTCCTTCGATGTGGATGCCGATAAAGGACTTAATTTTGCCGAATATGATTTTAAAGTGAATGAAAAAGCCGTTAAGAAATATGAGCGTTGGTTGAATAAAAATAAGGAGAAAGATGCCAACGATATTAGCTTGGAGAAGGCGGATGATGGGGCGTTTTATTTGCGTGCGGGGGCGTATGTGGTTGTGGTGAAGAGTGGGACTGGGAAGGATAGTGGGGAGTGGGTGGTGGAATAGTTGGATTTTGGAATTGATACGATGTAATTTAATCAAAATAAATTACTCACTCTGTGCAGTATAATTCGTGGCATCTAAGCAAAAAAAGCATTACCTTTGTGTCGATTTTGAAAACAATAGCTACCATATTATCCGTTCTAATTCTCATCATGGCAATGACTCCATGCAGTGATGGTAGTACATGCGAATTGGAATCAATCGAAACAACAACCGGTCACGACCATTCACAAGATGAAGACGACCATTGCACACCATTTTGTGTATGCGTGTGCTGCGGTACCACATTTGTTATTTCAAAGCCTGTTGTATGCAATAAACCATTTCTCATAATCGCAAAAAAACTTGATTACCGGTACAGAAAACCCCATTACAAATTTAATTTTTTTACATCCGTATGGCGTCCGCCCAATTTTTCTTAAATCAATGATACTCCCCCATCATATATAATATTGATTTAATTAAAATTAAAAAGTAATGTATAAAATATTTTTATTAGCATCATTCCTGATGCTAAACCTGCACTTATTTGCACAAACTCAAAATATAGACGTGCTGATTTTCGACGAACATACCAAAGAACCCCTCATTGGCGCAACGTTTTTAATTAAAGAACTAAACCTAGGCGGTGCTACCAATATAGAAGGGAAAATCTCGGTCAAAGAAGTACCTGTGGGAACATGGGAAACACACATTTCTTATGTCGGTTTTGAAGAAATTGATACCCTGTTACTCATCAACCAAAGCTCAAATAGTTTTACTTTCTTAATGGAAGAAGCGGGAGAAAAACTTGATGAAATTGTGGTAAAAGCCACCCGAAGCACCCGTACTATTAGAAATATTCCGACAAGAGTAGAATTTATTGGTTTGGAAGAATTAGGTGAAAAAGCCATTATGAACTCGGCAAATATTTCACTTGTTTTACGAGAAAGCACGGGTATTCAGATTCAGCAAAGTTCGTTGAGTAGCGGCAATAGTAGCATCCGCATTCAGGGTTTGGACGGGCGATATACGCAGTTGCTCAAAGATGGTTTTCCACTATATGGCGGTTTTTCGGGTGGCTTGAGTATCATGCAAATTCCACCTTTAGATTTGCAACAATTTGAAATTATAAAAGGCAGTTCATCAACACTTTATGGGGGTGGCGCGATTGCCGGACTCGTTAATATGGTTTCTAAGACACCCGACGAAGATGGCGAACCCGCACTCGACATTATGCTCACTCAAACCCAGGCACTCGGTAGTACCGCCAATGTTTTTTACGGACAACGAAACGGCAAGATAGGCTATACACTCTACGGTTCGGGTCACTATCAACGCGCCTACGACCCGGACGGTGACGACTTCAGCAACCTGCCCCAAACAACCGCCTTTTCGCTTAATCCGAAGTTGTTTTATTATCCCTCCGACCACTCAGATTTGTGGGTCGGTATCAATGCCACTTATGATGACCGTACAGGCGGCGACATGACCAAAATCAGAGACGGTGAAAGAGACGAACACCAATACACAGAAGTAAATAAATCTGCAAGAATTAACTCACAAGCTGTTTATAATCAAGAAATTAGTGACAATAAAAATCTGCAAATCAAAAACAGTATTTCGTTTTTTGATAGACAATTGACGATACCCGGTTATGAATTTGCAGGCAATCAAATCAATACATTTACAGAGGCAAATTTTAGCCTGAATACGGATAAATCTGATTGGCTTTTCGGGGCGAATATTTACTCCAATAAATTTGCAGAAAATACCGAATGGACTCCGCGTGACCAAAATGATGTCACCTTTGGTTTGTTTGCAAACAATACCACAGATTTTTCGGAAAAATGGATACTCGAAAGCGGTTTTAGAACCGATTATTCGCCACAATGGGGCATGTTTGCGCTGCCGCGTGTATCGCTTTTATGGAAGCCTAACGACCATTTTTCGACACGCTTGGGCGGTGGATTGGGTTACAAAATACCCGATATGTTTACGGAAGAAGCCGCTAAATTGAATTATAGATATATTGGACCGATTGATGTTGATAATTTGAAAGCCGAGCGTTCTTACGGTGCCAATCTCGACTTCAATTACAGAGGCGCGATTACGGAAGAATTGACTTTTTCGGTCAATCAATTATTTTACCTGACAAGTATCAATGATGCGCTAACTTTGGGCTATGGTGGCAATGCCAGCAATTTCTTATTTGAATATTATAATGAAGATGGCAATGTGCTAAGTCGTGGTGCAGAGACAAATATCAAGTTTAAGTTCCATGATTTCAGATGGTTTATTAATTACGCTTATATCAATACGACTTTGAATTATCTACCCGGAAATCCGCAGAAGTCCTACACCCCAAAACATAATGCAGGTATGGTATTGATGTATGAAAACGATAAATGGCGCGTCGGTTATGAAGCCTATTATACCGGCAAACAACAAATTGTGAATGACCAAATGACGGAAGATTTCGTCATCATGGGTTTATTGATTCAGAAACATTTTGAATGGGGCAGTCCGTTTATTAATTTTGAAAACTTTACGGATAGACGGCAAAGTCGCTTTTCATCAGAAGTACTGCCGCCACACGAAAGTCCCATTTTTAGCGACCTTTACGCACCCACAGATGGGTTTATCTTCTCGGCAGGGGTGGTCATAAAACCATTTGGCAATCACCACGAGCATCATTGATATTTATTTTAAATGTATGAGTAGTAAATCTTGCCAATAGATTTACTACTCATATTTTAACAAACACCCCAAAATCAGGCGCGTAGCGAAGGCACGCTTTGTAACACAAATGTCGCCCCAACCGATAGAGGCGCGTAGCGTCAGCACTATCAGAATGAAGGGTGACGCAGCTACGCCGCTTAATCGGTTTTTAGTCTGACGGTGTTACAAATAGGGTCGGCGCGATGCGTCTGCAAAACCACCCCAAGCCATGAAGCCGATATGAAACGAAATTTCAACACAAAACAAACAAAAATATTTTGAATTTCAATTAACATTTGTTAATTTTGGAAAATGGAAAATACATTTGCCAAAGCATTAAAAAAGATAACGGATATTCTCAATGAGGAAGAAATCAACTACATGATAGTTGGAGGCTTTGCGGTGAGTTTTCATAATAGAGCAAGAACGACCAATGACATAGATTTAGTCCTTCAAATTTACCCACAGCACGTCAAATTAATTCTCAAACATTTTCCCGAATGGCAAGGGTTTGAGGAATCCTTTATCGAAAGTGCAAAAAGAGGAATGTTGTTTAATATAACTGATTTTGAGACAGGAATACGATATGATTTTATGACTTATCAAGATAGCGATTACAATTGGAGAGCGTTTGAGCGGAGAAAAGAGGTTGAGTTTTTTGGTATCAAATGTTATATATCGACAAAAGAAGATTTGATAATATCGAAATTGAAATGGTACAATATCACCCCAAGTGAAAAGCAAATGGAAGACCTCAAATTCCTGTTATTAGACAAAGAATTGAACAAAGACTATCTGAAAATTTGGTGTACCAAATTAAAAATCAAAACACATGGACTTTTGGAATAAAGTAGTAAACGTAAGCAAAGCCGCAGCCGAACAACAAATAGCCATCATCAATACATTTTCTGATGAAAAGCGTATGAAAATAGCTTTGGATTTTGCTAATATGAGTGTAGATAGAACACGAAATTGGATTAGAGAAAATCATCCGAATTATTCAGAATTAGAAGTGAATTTAGAATGGGTAAGATTGATGTATTTTGAACAAGGAGAAATGTCTGAGGAACAATGGGCGTTTTATAAAAAAGAGATGGAAAAGAAAATCCGTAAAAATTGGTCAGACCGATTCCGGAGGATGATGCAGGAAAATAATTGGACTTATGAAGATGTAGCAAAGATGGGGAATTTTAAAAGCGGAAAAGTAATAGAAGCAACAATAAGTAGAGGATTACCCTCATTTGCTAAATTATCAGTGGTGATGTACGAGCGTAATCAAAAATGAGATAAATAAACCTACTTGCTCACTCGATTTCGCAGTTGTTCTACGGTATAATAATGTCCGTTTCTGATACGTTGAGAGGCTTTGTCGGATTGCTTTGCAAACTCTTCCGCAGTAATCGGTGTACCGTCAATACGATAACCAATGATTTTATTATTGGTATAATCCTCAATCCAAGTATTGATGTTTTCAAGCATTGTCGGGTCTTCAATTCCTTCAACTTTTCGAAAAATATCTGCCTTAACTTCTGTTAGATTCATAATTATGATTTTTAATTGCTTCAAAAATAACTATTTTAACGCATTAATGCGCGATTTCGTGGCAGATTTTTATGATTTAAAAAAATAGCGACCAATAAACAAACCTTCACCCACTACACCACCCCAAGCCCAAAAGCCCACATAAAACAAAAGCCATTGAGGTAAAGCCGACTTGAAAAGTATCAAGAGAAAAGAATGATGAAGTGATAAAACCGTACAGGCGGTTTTAACCGCCATGTGATGTGTAATTTTATAAAAATGAAAGATTTACAAATTCAATTTATTTTTACATGGTGATTGAAATCACCTTCGTAAACGATATAAAACATAAAAATGAAAAACACTATAATTGTATTCCTTTTTCTCCTCTGCATCACTTCTTTTACGAGTTGTATTGATATAATCGAAGAAATTTATCTGAATAAAGACGGTTCTGGCAAATATACCATGCGAATGGATATGAGTGGTATTATTGAAGCCGAAGCAGCAGAGTTGAGCAAAAGAGGTGAAAATTTAAAGCCATTTGATGAAGCAGAAATTATAGATAGCATTATGTATTTTAAAGATTTTCCCTCTGAGATAAAAACACAGTTTGCAGACAATACTGAATTTTTGAATAAATTAAACATTCACCTACAACTAAATCCGGCGGAAGGCATCTACCTATTGAGCTACAATCTTGATTTTGAAAGTATGGACGACATCAATTTTTTTTATAAAAATAGAGACAAATTGATGACAGGTAGATTGAGTCATGGAATGGACGAGGAAGGACGAATAGGTGACGCAGGTGATCCATTCGGCTTTGACGACGATAGAGGTCTTAGTTCGATTTTAGAATTTATGGGAGATATCAGTAATAGCCCCGATACACGCCTCTTTGATTATAATCGCAAGAAATGTATGCTGACCAGATATGCCCAAAGTGCCTATACCGTTAGTAGTGAATGGGATGAAAGCGAAGCCAAGGAATTAATGCGAATGATATTTGAAAATGCTACTTACACGACAATTTATCATCTGCCGGGAAAAGTTAAGAAAATCACCAATGATGCTACTACATTAAGTCGCGATAAGAAAACCGTCACGCTTGAAGGCAGTTGTGTTGAAGTCATGGAAGGTAAATTTAGCCTTGACAATGTTATTAAATTTAAATGAGTGTGACACACATTGATAGATGTTTAATATCTAAATGTGTTTTGTCAGCGCATAGCGTCGGCACTATTGGAACGCACTAAAGGTGACGCAGCTACGCCGCTTAATCGGATTTTAGTCTGACGGTGTTACAAATAGGGATTCCGATAATTATCGGAACGATGCGTCTGCAAAACCACTCCAAGCCCTAAAATCAACACGAAACATTTCAGTTAAAAAAACCGCTATTATTTACTCGTTACTAAGTGAAACATATAAGAAAAAGAACAATTCAGACGGGTAGATTATTTTTTTCGTCTTCCCTTATTTAAGGAGAATTTGGTGAAGTATAAAGGAAAAAGAAAAAGTCAAAATCTGCATTTATTGAAACCCTGTTCCTTAGTGGAAAATGATTCATTCATTCAAAATTCATTCATTCATTCACTCATTCACTCATTCATTGAGAATTTACAAATGTATTATTGAAATTTGGTACTTTTTCATTGAAAACCGCTAAAATTGTCAAAGAATCTCAAAATTAAACAAAAAATCTAACAGATTCACACGTCCCAATTTTCGATTTTAACTACCTTTGCGCCATAAAAAATTACCATGAGTAAAGCACAGCGCACACCAGCTCTCCTCCTTCTTGCAGACGGTACGATTTTTCACGGCAAAGCTGCCGGAAAAATCGGAACGACCACCGGCGAAGTTTGTTTTAATACCGGCATGACGGGCTATCAGGAAATTTTTACCGACCCATCGTATTACGGTCAATTATTGATAACGACCAATGCCCACATCGGCAATTACGGCATCAAAGACACCGAAGCGGAGTCGAAAGACATCAAAATTGCGGGTTTGATTTGCAAAAATTTCACCAACGAATACTCGCGTCCGATGGCAGATAATGCGATTCAAGATTACTTTGAACGTGAAAATACGGTCGCCATTTCGGATGTAGATACCCGCGCACTCGTGCGACATATTCGCAGCAAAGGCGCGATGAATGCCATCGTTTCGTCCGAAACCACGGACATTGACCAGCTCAAAAAGCAACTCGCCGATGTGCCGCCGATGAAAGGTCTCGAACTCGCCTCAACCGTTAGCACCCAACAACCTTACGCACTCGGCGACCCACACGCAACGCACCGTGTAGCGGTGTTGGATTTTGGGACAAAACAGAATATTTTGCGTTGTTTTACTTCGCGCGATTGTTATGTTAAAGTCTTTCCTGCACGCACGACCTTCGAAGAATTGAAGGCATGGAATCCGGACGGTTATTTCCTCTCCAATGGTCCGGGCGACCCGGCTTCGATGGACTACGCCGTGGCTACGGTCAAAGAAATTTTGAAAGAAAATAAACCCTTATTTGGTATTTGTTTGGGGCATCAACTGCTGGCATTGGCGATGGATATTCCGACCTATAAGATGCACAACGGACATCGCGGCATCAATCATCCCGTCAAAAATATCATTACAGGAAAGTGCGAAATCACGAGCCAAAATCACGGATTCGGAGTCAGTCCCGATGCGATTCAGGAAAATATCGACAAGGTAGAAATTACCCATAAAAACCTAAATGACAATACAATAGAAGGCATTTGCTCGAAAAACGGTAAAGCCTTTTCTGTACAATATCACCCCGAAGCTGCGCCGGGTCCGCATGATTCGCGGTATTTGTTTGATGATTTTGTAAAGCTGATGAATGGGTGAATTAGGTAGCCGAAAATTTTTGAAGAAGTTTGATGGTGAACAGAAATAGTTTTTCAAAAAATCAAGCAAAAGCACTTGACCCCGCGCCCAATGCTTTCGCTTCCACTTGCACAGGCAATTCCACATAAAAAGTCGTCCCTACATTTTCCTCTGTTTCAAAGGTAATCGAACCATTGGCGTTCTCCACGATATTGCGTGAAATGGCGAGTCCCAAGCCCATTCCTGAGTTTTTTGTGGTAAAATTTGGTACAAAAATCGACGACTGTTTCTCTTCCGGTATCCCTACGCCGTTGTCCACTATTTTTACGATGACACTTTCTTCTAGCCGCTCCAAAATCACCTCTATTTTGCCGCGTCTATCTTCAGGAATTGCTTGTATAGCGTTCTTAATTAGGTTATTAAAAACGCGCATCATTTGTTTTTTATCCGCAAAGACATTGGCACTTTCGTCTGGCATCGTCAATGCAAAATCAATATTTTCACGTCCTTTAAACAAATCATACACCGAGGCGACCAGCTCGTCCAATACAAAATTTTCGCTTCGTGCTTTTGGCATTTTTGCAAAATTGGAAAACTCCGAAGCGATGTGAGAAAGGTTATCTATTTGCTCCAAAATCGTCTTAGAAAGGCGATTGACTTGATCGGGATTTGTCTCGTGTATGCGCTGCAAATGCTGTATGCTAAGGCGCATTGGCGTCAGTGGATTCTTGATTTCGTGCGCTACTTGTCGTGCCATTTCGCGCCACGCCATCTCGCGATTGGACTGCGCCAATAGTCGCGCCGAATTTTCCAATTCCTTAATCATTTTATTATATTCGGTCACCAGTTCACCGATTTCGTCCTCATTTTCCCACATGATGGGTTCGTTCTTTTTCCCCAATTTTACCTGCTTCAATTTTTCCCCGATGACTACGATAGGTCGCGTCACAGAATTGCCAACAAAGAGTGCGACTACACCCGCCACCAAGAACAAAAACACATACACATTGAGCAATGCTCCCATAAAATCCGACACATCTTGTCGCAGATTGGACTGCCGCGAAAAGTAAGGCAAACCAAAATATGCCACCCGTTTTTTCTCCGCATTATATAGCGGCACATAGGCGGAAAGGTACTCCAAAGTATTTATTTTTTCATCCTGCGTATACTGTTCCATGCCTTTATTACGAAGAAAATACAGGGCAACAGGGTCTATTTTATTAGATATCAAACCACGCTCAACTATCTCTTTCTGAGACGATTCGACCAAGGAGCCATCCAATCCGTACAGGTTAATATCCATATTATGAATATCAGAAAGCTCATTTACATTCGGCAAAAAACGGTCGGCGGCAGCATGTTTTATCATCTCATTATTCGCGGTAGCGAGTACGCCACGCACCTTGCGTTCGAGTCGTCCTTGGTGGTATTCTTGAAATTCTTGTTGAAAATAAATCACCGTAATCGCACCAATTGCCACGAAAGAAAATACAATGACCGAAATTACCGAAGTATTGATACGGCTTCGCAATGAAGGCTTACTTGCTATCTTAATTCGATAAATCCCCGTTGGCAATGCCTGTACAAGTCGATTGATAAATATCATTATCAAAAAGACCGCAAATTGCAAGCAAAACATATAGGAAAATAAAGAAATCGGCTTCACCAGATCCCTTCTTTCGCTCGCCACGACCACTACTTTTTCAGCATTCGGTCGATATACGAGATATTGCTGCCGTCCGCGTCTTTCCGTATAAAATTTAGTGCCTTTCGGCAAAACATATTCCAGCTTCTCCCCAAATGATTTGTCCTTCTGCGCTATGCGAAGCCCATTGCGATAAATCGCATAATCGTAAGCATCAAATTTCTGCTGATTTTTAGAATGATTATCCAATAATAATTCGGGGTAAACGTTTGATTTTTTGAGTGCCTTCGGCGAAAATTCAATCACAAATTTGCCTATCCGCTTCTTTCCATCTACAATCGGAATCATGGCAATATACTGCGAATTGTTGGTATCATCACTCCACAAATACAATTCGGAAACTGCCCCCGTTGGTGTCGCCTCATCTATCCGGTCAATGATGGATTCAAAAGGCGGCTCTTCACCACGAATCGCGCCGCCAGACTCATTATAAGTATGAAAATTATAATTATATCGGTTGAAAATATAGCCCTTGATATAACGTCTTTCTATACGGTCAATTATTTCTTTACGAGGGGTAATAATAGGATTTTTGAAAAATGATTTAACAATATTATCGCGGCGGATATTGGTCAAAATTTCATTGAAACGAATCTCTGCGGCACGGTCACTATCTTCCGACAATCGCTCCGCATAAAACTTCATCGAATTCAGGTTTTTTTCATTATTCAATTGAAATAAAAGGATAGAAGAAAACACAGAAAACACGATTATCCAACCAAATAACCAACCTAATGTGAGTGATTTTTGTCGATTAAAAATTTCAAATAAACCAATAACGAGCGCAGCAAAAAGTATCAGAAAAAGCGAAGTCGGCGGCAGTACATCAAATACATTCAGAAGTGTAAATAAGACCAATCCGACGCCTCCAAAGATGAGTTTTGTCCCAATATCAAGTTGTAATCTATTAATTAAAAGTATCAGTTTATGCGTTAGAAAAAAGAACGCTGCCGCCATGATGGTCATGCTCATCAAGCCGATGACACTGTAGATATTGAGGCTAAAAATATTGTCGATTTCGAGCGAAATTTCGGAATCCAATACAAGGCTACGATACACAAAACCCATCAGAAATACACTTGCAAAAATGATGGCATAAGCTGCCCCTCCCATGATGTAGCGCGTCGATGTATTGAGGCTCAAAAGTTGACGAAACCGCAAATTTCGATGCACAAAAACGCTCAACCAAAACAGCAAAATAACGTTGATAAACAGATCGCCGAGCGAGTTCATCCAATCATTGAATGCGTAATATCGTGGGCTAAACAAATCGTATGCCGCAAACATACTCGTAAAACCCATATATGTCGCCACCAAACGCACCACTACAACCGAAATTACAAAAAACATGACCCCAACCCAAGAGCCGTAGTGCCGTATTATCAGCAGTGCCAGATAGGTCAGCGAGAGTATCAAAGAGAGGAAAGCCAGCAGGTAAAAAAAGAGGGTTTGGCGTGGTAGATTTTGCTTGCCGCCTGTATCTTTTATTATGATGTGAAAAAGCGGTTGCCCTGTTGTTGTTTTTACACGCGTACCTTTGGGGCTGATACTCACAAACTTAGGTATGGTCGCTGATACAAATCCGTTTTGAAAATAATCATTTTGTGTAGCATATTCGTAATAGACAGGAATAAGCGCAGCAAGCGTATACACTTCGCCATTTTTCGCCATATAACGGTCTTTGATGAACTGATAACGCCCCTTTTGCAGCTTCATCATCTTTACGACGCGCGCCTTTGGAAGCCCAATTTCGGTGGAGTAAGCGAGGGCCTTATTGTTAGACCAATATAAGAGCGAATCGCCGCGATAGATACACAAAGTATAAGGTTCTGCATCCAGCTTTTTTAGTTCTACGATGTCTAAGCGGTCATTGATTACGGTTTCGAGAAAATTAGTGTCACGGAAATAGTTATTGACTTCATTTTCCTGCTGATGGAGTACCTTTTCGAGTTTTTGAGCGTATTTTTTAGGGTTGGTAGTGCTATTAGAATAATAATTTATTACAAAACCAGACAGGAAAAACAGCCCCGAAAGGAGGAGTAAACCCATAGTCATATTCCTGTTGTCTCGCATTTGTGTATGATAAATCCGTTATTCGTTATTCGTGAGGCAATATAATCAGAATTTTTCGTCCCTGCTTCAATGGAACTTGTTTCATTAGAAAACATTAATTCTACATTGAAACCCTTAGGAACAGGGTTTTAATAAATGCAGGTTCTTGACGACTTTATTTTTTTCTTTTTCAAGGCATGAAAACCGCGCATAGCCAAGCTATACAAGGATTTTCATAACGCAGAAAAAGGGAAAAAGAAAAAGTCAAAATCTGCATTTATTGAAACCCTGTTCCTAATGATAGTGCTAAAGTAAAGTTAAGTAGTGAGACAAAAATGTCCTTAGTGAAAGAAATTAAATAAGATGTCCCATTATGCGAAGTATTTTTTTTGTCTAAGGATTTTTTGAAAGCCACACATTCCCGATAATTATCGGGATAGCTACAGCCTGTCCCGAACCCCGATTCGGGATAAGGATTTCAAAGGATTCTTAGACGGAAAAAAGACGAGTATAATGGCACATGTTATTTATTTTCTTTCCCTAAGCCTATTTTTGTCCCACTACTTAAGACGATGTTAACTAATTACTTATTTTCATATCAAATTTTGTTCCTTAAATGGTGACTTACTATGTGTTAGCTCATTTTCGTATATTTACTCGTTACTTAGTCTTTCAAAAGCAGCACTATATGTAAGCTTCAAGTGCTTAGAATTAGGGTTCTTTGACAAATCCAGTGATGAGTATTGAGTGTGTAAAACATTAAGAACAATTATATACAAAAGGTGCAGTGCACCGTCCCCGTTTGTAGCAAGAAAGCTCCTCCCAAACTCATAAGGTACGTTAGCACCGACTCCGTTTATACGCACAAACGGGGTCGGTACTAACGTACCTTATGAGCTTGTTATTCAAACTTTGCTACAAACGGGGTCGGTACTAACGTACCTCTAATGCCACTAACTTAGGGAAGGCGAAAAAAATAATCTACCCGTCTGAATTGTTCTTTTTCTTATATGTTTCACTAAATCTTCCTTAGTGAAAGAAAATAAATGTTTTAAAAAATAGCATTTTAAAAATTCTGAATTGCCGTTGTTTTATTTAAAATAAAAATATAATTCTGTTTAAATTCGTTTTTCATCTCCTACGCGAAATGTGAATGGTTATGAGAAATATAATGGAAAAGGCTTCAAATATTATTTTGAATTTGAATGATGTAAATATTTACCAACAAAAAGTGCGAAACCTATCGTCATATAAAACTGTCCGGCGATGTTAATTAGTACGGATAAAGATTTTGCAGCTGCGCTTAGAGGAACAATGTCTCCATATCCAACGGTCATTAAGCTAATAAAACTGAAATAATAAAAATCATAATCGCTTATTCTAGAGGCAAATAAAACAGATCCCGGTCTGGCATCTTCCAAAATCTCAAATGCTACGCCACCGATAAGCCCCAATAATACGAATCCTGCCATAGCACCAAATATTATGCTTACATCGATTTTTTTTGAATCAATACAATTCCGAATTAGAATGAATGTTAGAATAATGAATAAAATAAATGAGGCAATCATTCTGAAATAAGAAATCTCAATTCTGGTAGGTACAAAAAACTCAATCCATACTGATATTAAGGTCAGAGAACCTAATATAATGGTCAATAACTTGGGAATTTTCAGCTCCGCTATTGCAAATCCAGCGAATACTATCAAAGTAAAACTTATCAGGCTAATAATGGTCTGGGGGATACCGATAAGCATAGATGTCAAAGGTGCAAGCACTAAAGCGATTAATGCAAAAAATATCAATTGAAATTTGTATTTTCTTACTCGTTTCATTTAAGCGTTTATTCCGGCATATGAAATCCCCGTAAGTCGGTGCATGTCATGGTCAAAAGTACTCAAATCATTTGTGTTAAATTTTGAGACAGCATCGTGACCGCAAGCTCTTGCGATGACTTTGATTAAATCATTGGTCGCTAAGAAGAAATTCTTTAATTGCTTTGCAGAAGATTCAACGATTAATCGACTTCGTAGGTCTTCTTTTTGGGTAGCGATACCGACCGGACAGTAGTTGCTGCCACATGCTCGCATGCCTAAGCAACCGATGGCTTGTATAGCTGAATTGGCAATCGCAATAGCATCTGCGCCGAGCATCATGGCTTTGGCAAAGTCTTCGGCAACGCGCAACCCGCCTGTAATGATGAGCGTAATGCCGGTTGCACCGACTTTGTCCAGGTGCTTTCTGGCTCTTGCCAACGCCGGGATCGTAGGGATATTGATATTGTCTCTAAGTATCGTAGGCGCAGAACCTGTACCGCCGCCGCGACCATCAAGAATGATATAATCCACACCAACTGCCAATGCAAAATCAATGTCGTTTTCAATATGACTTGCTGCAATTTTAAATCCCACCGGGATGCCTCCGGTACGTTCTCTTACTTCATTGGCTACTTTTTTGAAATCCTCCACCGTCACTAAATCGGGAAAGGTAGCCGGCGAAACAGCCGTTTCTCCTTCCTCTAATCCGCGAATTTCCGCGATTTCTTCGTTTACTTTATTGCCTGGCAGATGCCCGCCCGTTCCTGTCTTTGCGCCTTGTCCCCCTTTGAAATGAAAGGCTTGTACCTTTTCTACTTTTTCCCACGAGAAGCCAAATTTGGCAGAAGCCAATTCATAAAAATATTTGGAATTATTTTCTTGTTCTTCCGGCAACATGCCGCCTTCACCGCTACAAATTCCTGTTCCGGAAAGCTCTGCCCCCATCGACAAAGCAATTTTCGCTTCTTTGGATAATGCCCCAAAACTCATGTCAGATACAAATAAGGGAATGTCAATTACCAATGGTTTTTTGGCATTTGGACCAATCACGACTTTTGTCGCCACCTCATCGTCATCCATCAAGGGTCGAGTAGCTAATTGCGCCGGAAGAAACTGGATATTTTCCCATTTTGGCAAAGTATTTCTATCCACGCCCATCGCTGCCGACGGTCCGTGATGACCATGTTTTTCCAAGCCATTTTTCGATAGTCCCTTTATATATGAATTGTAGGGTTCTGTGTCCTGCGGATTGGTATCGGCATATTGTCCCAAGTATTCGTCTCGGTTAAATGGTTGCGGATGCTCTTTGAGGTAGCTATCAATTTCATCTTCATCAATAAAGACAATATCTCCCTCAGTAGTTGCTGAAAATTTGTGTAAGGCTTCAGAATTGTCATACTCGCTCACTCCCGTATCAACCCTATAATCCCAACCATGAAGTCCACAAATTAAATTTTCACCTTCAACAAAACCGTCTGACATCAATGCCCCTCGATGCAAACATCTTCCATAAAGGACGGAAATATCATCGTCGTATTTAATAATTACCAAATCCAATCCGTTCACCATTTTATGCGCAGGTGTTCTGTCTTCAAGCTCTGAGGTCAAACAAAGTTCGTATTTATTCACGTATTATTTATTTTCTTTCACTAAATGAGTATCAGGAACAAAATAAATGTATATTCTCGACTTGTTCTTTTTCCTTTATATTAGACTTTATTCCAAAATATTTTGTACAGAGTAAATAACCTTTTTCCACTACTCTGCGTTGCCTGAAAATTCACTATGCTAAGGCATAGCTCAATTTCAGCCGCCTTGATTAGTGAAAAAATCTTTATTTCCTCTTTCATCCAAACTATTTTAGAATAAAGTCTATTTCACCAAATTTTCCTTAAATACAGTGAGTATTCGCGTCAAATTTGGTTCGTCTAAAGAAAAAATAACGACGCGAAGAATGTACATTTATTTAATTCCTGATACTGAATGTGCAATGTAGAAAAATATTAATATTTTTTTTAAGAATTTCGCTATAAATGTTCTTAAATTGTCCGTATCGTTACAGACGAGAAGTTTTCCTTTAGTTTAAAATATTTTTATTTTAAACTATATAAAATGCTGTTTTTTAATAAAATATAAAACGCTGTCGGCTGATATTTTGTAAATGTCCGACGACTTGTACTGCCACCAAAACTATTATTCAAGAACAAATTTTAGCACTTTTTAATAAATAAATAATTATTAAATATTATTCCCGTAGAATGTGAAGTTGAACCAAAAATAAACGATAACTTGCTGATTATAAACCTGTAAGATTTTTAAAATCTTATAGGTTTGGAGCAAGAAACTCACATCAAAAATTTTCCATTGGATTTGTCAAAGAACTAGTACCTTTAACGAAATCAAAAGAGAAAAAGAAATTAAAATGAGTGTACCACAAATCGGTGGCAACGGCAATCCAAAACTACAAATCAAACCGTCTTTCTGAAATAAATTCAGGAAGACGGTTCATTTTTGGTTTTTTATTTTCTTTCACTAAGCCTATTTTTGTCCCACTACTTATCTACCGATTTGTGATACACTCATTTTTATTCAAAAATAAGGAAAAAATGGGAGAATTACGAATACATAAAACGATTTTATAACGCTATTTTAGGAAGGGATAGCAGATACAAATAAAAGGTCATCGAAATCCGATGACCTTTTGTTATTTTTGCAAAACTTATGCGCTTGTAAAGCCGTTATCAATTATCAACTTTCAATTCTCCATTAACATTTCTATGGAAAAAAAATCAAAAATATACATCGCCGGACATCGCGGTATGGTCGGTTCTGCCATTCGACGCAAGTTGGAGGTGGAGGGTTATACCAATTTCGTAGTACGCACCTCACGCGAATTGGATTTAAGAAACCAACAAGCCGTCAACGATTTTTTCGTACAAGAAAAACCCGAATACGTCTTTTTGGCGGCTGCCAAAGTTGGCGGTATATTGGCAAATAATACACAACGCGGCGCATTTATTTATGAAAATTTGATGATACAAAACAACGTCATACATGCCGCTTATGTCAATGAAGTCAAAAAACTCATGTTCTTGGGTTCGTCCTGCATCTATCCCAAATTTGCCGACCAACCTCTCCACGAAGATTCCCTCCTCACAGGCACACTCGAACCCACCAACGAACCTTACGCCATCGCTAAAATAGCGGGCATCAAAATGTGCGATGCCTACCGCGACCAATACGGCTGCAATTTCATCTCCGTCATGCCCACCAATCTTTACGGTCCGAATGATAATTACGACCTTAAAAACTCGCACGTATTGCCAGCCTTACTCCGCAAATTTCACGAAGCAAAAGCCAATAACACGCCACAAGTCGTCATGTGGGGAACGGGTACACCCAAGCGCGAATTTCTCCACGTCGATGACCTCGCCGACGCCTGTTACCACCTCATGCGCCACTATAACGAACCCGAAACCATCAACATCGGCACAGGCGAAGACATTGCCATCAAAGACCTCGCATTGATGATAAAAAATATCGTCGGCTACGAAGGCGACATACAAAATGACCTCACGAAGCCAGACGGTACGCCACGTAAGTTGTTGGATGTTAGTAAATTAGCGTCTAAAGGTTGGAAGGCGAAGATAGACTTGGAAGCTGGGGTGAGGCGTGTGTATGGAGAGGTGAAAGAGACGTTTTAATTGAGAATAGGTTCCATGTAGCAATCCAAAAATTCTTCTGTGACACCTCGTATTTTTCTTTTTTGACAAAGTGCATAAAGTTCTTCTACGGCTGAATATGGAAAATATCGCGTACCTAAATCCGCAAATTGTGGTTTGGAGGCTTCTTTGTAAACTTTATCTCGCAATTCGTCGGGAGCTACGATGACGTAACGAGTTGGAAAGGGAGGGAATTTGTCTTTAAAATTTTTCATTCTACTCAAACCACTTGTTACGCCTGTTGAATGTTCAATTTCCATAACTGCGGGCATGAGTCTTCCATTTTTAAACCAAATACAATCTATCATCATAGCTGCTTGAACTGCCTCGTCAAATGCGGACATCAATTGCTCATCTTTTAGTGAGGCAATTACGCCGTCATATTCTCCAATTTTTTTATTTTCATAGATAATACCTTTATCGTTTTGAGCTATCCAAGTTCGGAAATTGAGTTGTTTACCAATAAAATAAAGTGCGATTTGAATTTGTGCGTGGCGACGTTGGATATTGATGTCAATTTCTTGTGTTTCAATACCTTCTGGCAATATGAGCGACTCATAGAAAGCATCCATTGTTGGAATTTCAGAAATGACAATGTCAGTGTCCATTTTCTCTAAGATTCCAGCTTTGTGAGGATTGTCGGGTTTCCAAAGGAGGTGCTTATGTCCATGTTTGATAGCTGTGATACCGCCTTTGTCTTCAATTCTTCCTGGGTAACAAAAATAAAATTCGGGCGTATGCGCCAACAAACTTTCCAAGACACTTCGCGTATTATAACTCGCGCCAAGCACCCTATCAATGCTCAAAGGTTGGTTAGGAGCAAAAGCGTTGGCTACTCGCCAGATGAGTTCTTTTGAGATAGATTCTACTTTAGCGGCTTGTTCGGTTTCGCCTTTGCTTGGATTCCAACGTTTTATCTTAATCGGACCTTCAGGCAAATTTACGCCATCAACTCTAATCAAGGCTTTTGTTTTCGGATTGATGTAGTGATAAACAATGTCTTTGTCCAATTGATTGATAAACGCAGCGATATTACTTGCAGATAATTTCCTCATGGGTAGGTCGGTTTACATTGGTTTTTTTCAATAAAGTTCATAATGGTTTCAGCGAGTCCTTTGGCAGCAAGGTAAGGTACGCCGTTTCCGATAGTTTTGAACATATTGGTCAGTGTAATATATTCTGGAATCACAAAGTTTTTGGGCAATGATTGTATAGCCAAAGCTTCTGCCGCCGATATTCGACGGGCTTTATACGGATGTAAATGGACTTCATTATTTCCGTAAGCTGCCGTTGGCGAATACCTCCAACGATGAAGCCGCTTATAAGATTTTTTCAAATCATCGCCTTCATCTATTGTTTGAAATTTTGGAAGTCCGGCTCTGGGCGTGAAGCAATGTTTTGCATTGGGATGGTTTTCTACATTATTTTTTTTGAACCAATAATTTACCGTGAGTTCTTTAATTAGATTGGAGGGACATCTTTTCTGATTATCCTCAACAAATTTTTCTTGTTTGGGCCAATTTAATTGCATTAATTTTTCTTGCGAAAATATCGTTTTTGCATTCCAGTCAAATTCCTTCAATTTGGGTGAACCATTCACATGAAAACCAAAATCGACCAATACATTCCGCTTAAATCCTATCAAAATAATGCGTTCTCTATCTTGTGGTGCGCCATATTCGATAGCATTAACAAGTTTTTCGGTCAAATAATAACCACTTTCGATGAGTTGTTTTTTGATAGATTCAAAAAATGCGCGATGTCTTTTTGTACGATATAATCCTTTTACATTCTCAAAAAGAAAAAAATCAGGTTGGTTTTGAATAATCAGTTGAATGTAAGTTGCAGAAAGTTTGCCGTTTTCGCCTGCTGCGCCTTTATTTTTTCCGGCAACAGAAAAATCAGGACAAGGCGGACCACCAATAAAACCGATAAGGTCTTTTTTATGTCGCGCAACCTTAATGGAATCTTGTAAAAACTGCTGATGATAAGATTCGAGGAAATCTGTGATACTATTCAGGCAATATCCAAATTCGGGAGCTGGAATACCCAAATCTTCGCGTGTGGATTTATAAACATCCAAAAAAGGTTTATGGTATTCATTGACAAATAAGGTCTCATATCCTGCGGTCTGCTCGAATCCCAAATCAAGAAATCCTGCCCCTGCAAAGAAGGAGAAGATACCAATATTTACACCGTCTTCATGGTTATTTATCATCCAAATTGTTTTAAATTCTTACAAACTTACAAAAAAATGTCCGTCCATGCCAACTAAAGCGAATGAATCCGTAAATTCGTGACTATAAAAATGAGTACGACTACCTACAATATAAGCCTCCCCCAATTTGAGGGACCATTCGACTTGCTGCTGTTCTTTATCGAACGCGACGAGTTGGACATATACAATATTCCGATTGCCAAACTGACGGATGATTTTTTGGAATATATTCGTCAGATGGAAGAGATGAATATTGATTTGGCGAGTGAGTTCATATTGGTGGCGGCTACCTTGATGCGGATAAAGGCGAAGCTCCTCATACCGCGAAAAGAACTCGACGAAGAAGGCAACGAAGTAGATCCGCGCGAAGAACTCGTCCGCCGACTGCTGGAGTACAAACGCTACAAAAGCGTACTTGACGATATGCGGAAGCTGGAGGAGCTACGCGCCGGCAGAGAAGGACGTGGCAACATCAGCAAAGAACTACGAGGCATCGCTACGAAGGCATTGGTAGATGCAGAATTGGAGTCGCTCACGATGTTCAAATTGCTAAAAACATTTGAAAAAATACTTACGCGATTTGAGTACGAAAATCGGGAGATGATACATAAGGTCGTCAAGTATAATTACACCATTCAAGAAGAGCGCGAAAAGATTTTGACTGAGGTCAGAAAGCGCGAAAAATCTGATTTTCATTATATTTTCCACGAAAAAAGATGCGACAATCGAATGCACGCCATTTTTATTTTCTTGGCTTTATTAGAACTATTGCAATCGCAGGATGTCGGTATTATTTGGGGTGAAGGCATCAATAATTTTTGGATAACGGGGGAAGGGGCAAGTTGACGAATCGACGGGTTGACGGGTTGACGGGTTGACGGGTTGACGAATTGACGGGTTTTCGCTACGCGAAACCACGAAACGACAACACCACGAAACCACAACACGACAACACCAAGAAATATTTTTACAATCACATCTAACCAACTCTCCCAACATTTTGTTACCTTGTTGAAATGATTAACTATCTTCTATTTAAAACGAATCACGAGTCAACGAATCACGAATAACGAAGATGCTGCAAGACCAACAAGTACACGAAGAAACCCTAACAACAGAGGAGCAAGACATGCTTAATTCGGTGCGATTTAGCCGAGTTATCTTGCCCATGCTATTGGGTCTGAGCGTGGTGGGCTACATGATGTGGCGATCATTTCAAAAAGAAGACTTACCGGAATTAAATTGGACTTTGGGAACGGCGGTACTGTTGGCGTTTACCGTATTTCTATTGGGTTTGCGGCACATGGCGTATGCCCTGCGCTTGCGCGTATTGACCGAAGGCGAATTTACGTGGCGCAAATGTATTGAACTTATTTTTATTTGGGAATTTAGCTCCGCCATCACGCCTACGAGTGTGGGCGGTTCGGGTGTCGCGCTATTTGTATTGTCGCAAGAAAAATTGGTCACTGGAAAAATCGCTGCTATTGTTTTTTATACCGTTATTCTGGACACCGCTTTTTTTGTCATTGGCTTGCCTATACTGCTCTTACTCTTGGGTTTACCGATGATTTTTCCCGAAGGCGAAGCGGGCGGTTCGAGCGTTATCACCAATTCATTTTTCATTTCTTACGGACTGATGATGACCTATGGTTCGCTGTTTTTTTACGGGATTATTATTCGTCCCGACAAAATTCGTAGCCTACTCGGTTGGCTTACTTCATGGAGATTTACCAAGCGATTTCGCCGCCGCGCTATAAAAATGGCAAGTGATATGATAGCAACCTCCAGAGAAATTCGTACCAAACCATTTTTGTACCACGCTACCGCTTTCGGCGCAACGGCAGCTGCATGGAGCATTCGTTTTGGTTTGGTCATGGTGCTGATGCTTGCCTTTATTCCGGCAGTCCGCGAAGGTCTCGGATGGGCGCAACAAACCCTGCTCTATGGTCGGCTCAAAGCCATGTATGTCGTACTCGCACTCAGTCCTACCCCCGGCGGCACGGGTATTGCAGAAGCGGCTTTTGGTCCATTTTTGAGAGATTTTATTGTAGATTCCAATGGAAAGTACGCCGCAGGAATGGCAGTCTTGATTGCTTTTATATGGCGTCTATTGACCTATTATTTTTATATATTAGCAGGAACAATCGCCGTACCCAACTGGATTCGCGGCGTAGTCAACGAACGGATAAGGAAACGGAAAAGTAATGATTAAGGGTAGGGTGTGTAATCATTAATTAAAACGAGTAGTCGAAATCAAAAAATCAAACCATATATTTGTTGGGATTGTCCAATGGAAAAAGTTCCATTGAAGGTTCTGCTGAAATAAGGGAAGAGAAAGAAAATAATCTACCCCAAATGAAGAAGTTATTTTTTTTATATGTTTGGCTAAATTTGACGCACATAGCCGAGCTAAGTAGTGGGACAAAAATAGGCTTACAATTTTGACGTGGTTATTTTTTCGATATTTTTTCTTACAAAAACCGCACATAGCCTACGCTACGTAAGGATTTTTGTAGGGAAAAATAGCGGAAAAAGAAACCGTCAAAAAGTAAGGATATTTTTGTCTCACTACTTACGTAAGGAAGATTTAGTGAAACATATAAGAAAAAGAACAATTCAGACGGGTAGATTATTTTTTTCGTCTTCCCTACATTATTGTCGCCGTGTTATGGGTATATTTTTGATACGAATAAACGAATCACGAGTTAACGGATAACCGTTCCTTAGTGAAAGAAATTAAATAAATTGTTCCATAATGCGCCGTAATTTTTTCTTCTAAAGGTTCTGCTGAAATAAGGATATTTTTAAATTATTTTATAATAAAAAATATTTATAAATAATTCATTTTTAATAATAAATAAATTACAAAATAATTTTTTTTAATTAAAAAATGGCTATATTTCAGTGCGACCTTCTAAAGAATTCAAAAAATCGTTGCATAGCTATAGCTACGGAACTATTTTTTGTGTTTTTTAGAAGGGAAAAGAACAAGCATAATGGAACAAGTCATTTATTTTCTTTCACTTTGACAAATCCAGTGAAGTGAATGAAAATTTGGGCGTATCCCCCTCCTTATCAGTCGGGGGTCGGGCTATCCGGCACTCTCTCCACTCCGCTATCGCTACATTACGTTCAAACAACACCTACTATCCCTTACGCAAGGGACGAACAATCGCGAGGCAGAAAAACCAACAACCACGGGATTTGTCAAAGAACCCTATATTTCAATGCGACCATTGAAAAATAAACAATCAAAATCCCAATTCATTCATATAAAAAATTCATTTTTTCTCTTTTTGTACAAAAAATCAAATAAAAAGAGTATTTTTGAAACAAAATGTTCTTTTTTCTTTAAATTTCTTGTTTTTTTGACGCAAATAAGTTATCTTTGTGTAATCAATTAAATTATAATCATATCAATTCGCAAATAATTAAGTGAAAAGACGAGAACAAATTTATTTGTTTTCATTTTTTTACCAAGACAAAACTCGCAATTATGTCTCAGGAATTAGAAGCCAAAAAAAAGGCACTACAACTCACAATAGACCGCCTAGAAAAAACTTATGGTAAAGGTACGGTCATGATGCTTGGCGACAAGAAAGTCATCAAAGTACCTATTATTTCAACCGGTTCACTCGGTTTGGATATTGCCTTGGGTACAGGTGGTTTGCCTCGTGGTCGTGTGGTCGAGATTTACGGACCTGAATCTTCAGGTAAAACGACGCTCGCCATTCACGCCATTGCCGAAGCGCAAAAAACGGGCGGCATCGCTGCCTTTATTGATGCGGAGCACGCCTTTGACCGTTTTTATGCCGAAAATCTTGGCGTAGATACGAGCAGCCTACTCATCGCACAGCCCGATGATGGAGAGCAAGCCCTCGAAATCACCGAAAACCTTATCCGTTCGGGCGCTATCGACATTATCGTGATTGACTCCGTAGCAGCACTCGTGCCGCGTAGCGAGATAGAAGGCGAAATGGGAGATTCAAAAATGGGACTCCAAGCTCGCCTCATGTCACAAGCCATGCGTAAACTGACAAGCGCGATTAATAAAACCAATTGTTGTTGTATTTTTATCAACCAATTGCGTGAAAAAATCGGCGTCATGTTCGGTAATCCAGAAACGACAACGGGCGGTAATGCCCTGAAATTCTACGCTTCTGTGCGTTTGGATATTCGTCGTTCGGGTGCAGCATTGAAAGACAAAGAAGGGAATGTCGTTGGTAACCACGTCAAAGTGAAAGTCGTCAAAAACAAACTCGCATCGCCTTTCCGCATCGCCGAATTTGACATTATGTACGGACAAGGCATTTCGCGTAGCGGAGAAACCATCGACATTGGTGTAGACCTCGATATTGTCGGAAAAAGCGGTGCATGGTACAGCTACGGCGGTACAAAAATCGCACAAGGACGCGAATCTGCCAAAAACTTCTTATTGGACAATCCGGAAGTTGCAACTGAAATTGAAACAAAAATCTTTGCCAAATTATTGGAGAATCAAGAAGAAATAAGCAAAGAGAAAGACGATAAAAAAGCAGCGAAAAAAGCAGCGAAAGAAGCCGCGAAATAAGCGGTTCAGATTGGTGATTCGTTTCATTTCGCGCAGCGAAATAATCTATATATTTGACCTGTAATAATTTGAAAAAATTATTACAGGTTTTTTTTATGTGAAAACCGTAGCGTAATGCCCTTGTAACGAAGTACTTACGCATGAAAACGTACAATCAATTTAAAAAAATGTTGCCTTTTGCCATCTCGTAGCACGGTGCTTACAGCCCGTATTTGCGTATAATGTGTTCCTAATGCGGCACGGGCAGGAAGCGCCGTGTTACGTTTACTTTTTCAATCTTTTTTACGTCATAATTTTCAATTGTAAATAAAACACCTCGTTCTGCGCCTCGCGCTTTCAATAGCTCTTTTGCTGCCGTTGTATCACTTGCTCTTAGCATGTTTCGTTTGGCGTAATACATGACTTGCGGATCCGGTTTGTAGCCATTCAAAAAGATGACTTCATCGGCGGCGGCATTATTGCGGATGGTTTCGCCGAGGGTCTGCATATAATCGTAGCGGTCTCCGTTTTGACTGATTTCGCCGGGGCGATTGATGGCGTAATATTGGACGATACAGAGGAAAATTGTGAGTAGGAGTCCACCCCCCAGCCCCCTCCAGAGGGGGAGATACGCACGCGAGAAGTTTTCTGCTTTGCAGAAAATCTCCCCCTCTGGAGGGGGCTGGGGGGTGGACTCCGCAAAAACATGGAGTTTAAATTCGCTGCTTTTGCGGAGCGAAGGATTTTGCGGTACGCTGTTGTTTAATTGATGTCTCAGCAACTTCTCTACCAAAAGCCCGACCAAAACTGCCAATAAAATGCCGCCTTTTAATGTTGCAAAATCATGTACTATCGTAAATTCGACAAATACGAAGTGGTGCATTAGAATAGGAAATCCGGCGAGCCATAAAAAGTATCGTGTCGCTATATTCGGGGTGTGAAATATTTTTTTTGTATGGTAAATAAAAACGCCCCACACCGCCGCGCCAAACAGCAGCACAGGCAAAAAACCAGTTGTGTAATGTCGTGCGATTCGCAGCGTCATTTTTATGTATTTCCATAAAAAATAAAACACTCCGTTATCCGAAAATTTCGCGCCACTACGCGCACCAAAACGATGCGTAAAATAGCCCCAATATGTCTCAAAACCCGCAATGCTGCTATATTGCCAAATTATCAAACCCAAACCAGCGATCACGCCCAACACACATGCACTCGCAATTGCGAGCCAGTATTTGCGCCTGTGTTTTTCTTTTTTTGAAAATGCTTTTACCAACGCTAAAATGAATACACCGAAGGCGAAAAAATTGCCCATCCATTCGGTATAAATCATTAGGAATATGACAAGGAAGATACCAATTGGATAGAAGATAACAGGCACTTCAAAAGTGCCTGTTATCTCTGTTGAAGTCGCTTTTTCTTTTGGCAAAAATATTTTCAATGCCAACCAAATGCCTATAATCAAGATATTTGAAATGAACATGTCTGACATATAAACATTGCCATGAAACCACAAGGCAGCAGGTGTGAAAAGGTAAATCAGGAAGGCGGTGAGGCTGCCCGTACCCCCGACCCCTAAAGGGAAGTTTTTGCTCGCCTCGCTTCCTAAAGGGGAGTCAGTCCACTCATGCCCTTTGTGTGAACTCCCCTTTAGGGGCTGGGGGCGCGTATGTGCGACAAGCGTTTTCACAACCTGAAATAACAATAAACAAGACAAAAAATGAAACAGTAAATTAAAAATCTGTAAAGCCAGTGCCGTAGGATAAACGCCCAAAATACTAAAACAAAAATACGGCAATAGGTAAGCAAAAGGCGGATGCGAAAGGTAGTAAAACCTACCGTCAGCTTCTACGGGATAGGCGGTGAGGTTTTCGATGTGGCGGTTGGCAGTGCCTTCGTAGCTCACGCTTGGGCTATAATGATAGGTAGCTGCGCCATTTTCTGCCCAATTTTCGAGCGGAATAAGCACGACCGCCGTACAAAACTCATGGTGCTTTGACAAAGGACGGTCAAGATGCGGTAAGCGCACCAAGACGGAAACGAGGAAAAATCCGGTGAGCAGGAGATATGTTTTTAGCTTATTTATCGTCATTTATGATGGCTAATTCGTTTTCAATATCCACTTCTATTAGGGTATTGGTTTCGAGTGCTTCTTCGTATTTTAAGTAGTGGGACAAAAATAGGCTTACAATTTTGACGTGATTATTTTTTCGATATTTTTTCTTACAAAAACCGCACATAGCCTATGCTACGTAAGGATTTTTGTAGGTAAAAATAGCGGAAAAAGAAACCGTCAAAAAGTAAGGATATTTTTGTCCCACTACTTATAAGTAAATCTTTCACTAAGTGAAAGAAAATAATCCACCCCAAATGAAGAAGTTATTTTTTTCATATGTTTGGCTAAATTTGACGCGCATAGCCGAGCTACGTAAGGAAAATTTAGTGAAACATATGGGAAAAAGAACGATTCAGACGGGTAGATTATTCTACTGAACAATGATTTTTTATAATTTGTATTTGACTTATTATCAAATAAATATGTTACCTGCGAAATTAGAACGCGAACTATTTCCCCCTTTGGAGGCAGGGGTGATTGGTTCTGAATGAGAAATCATTTTCATCGAAATATAATTTTGTCACAAGTCCCAACGGGACGATATATTATAACAATGGGTGTCAGCCCATTGCTCGGAATAAATCTACTTCGCCAGCCCTGAAAGGGCGATATAACTTGAAATTTCGCCCTTTCAGGGCTAAGTGATACCTCGAATTTCTATCTTGGGGCTGACACCCCAAGTTAGTGAAGTTCACCCCTTCGGGGCTATCAAACAAAATAAAATTTGTGCGAAATTCAGAACTAATCACCCTTGCTTTGGAGGGGGCTGGGGGGAGGATTTCCGGCTGTTTTCCCTCCCCCAACCCCCTCCAAAGGGGGAGATAGTTCGTGCTTTCTCTTTAAATTTCGTAATAAATAACTAATAATCAATAAAATACAGTTTAAATAAAATTGTTGTTCAGTAGAATACGGGTAGATTATTTTTTTCGTCTTCCCTAACTCGTTTTTATGTCCAAAACATTCAAAATGACTGACCGCCACGCCATGCAGCGCACAATGCCCAAAGTCTATCAAATAGAGCAATTGGTACAACTTCGTTAGGCTAATTTCCTGCGATTGTTGAGCGTGAAAATTGATGATGTGGTCAATTAAAGCCGCTGATTGTGTATTGAGTGATGCTGCCATAATTGTAAAACGTTTTTGGGTGCGGTGGAGTTCGGGGATGAAAACACGAGCTTTATTTCACAATCACAGCAACAACTGCGCCCCTTCCTCGCCCGTCAAGGTGCCGATAGCGATGCCCATACCACCGAGTCGGGCAGCTACAACTACGTTTTCAGAAATATGCTCAATGATAGGCGATTTGCGTTCGCCAATGCCCAAAATACCGCTCCACCGACGCTCAATTTCTACTTTTTTATTCGGTAAAATATGTTCGCGTAATAATTTCTCGAGATACTGCTGAATATTTTCCGTTGTACCAAATTGGTCGGTGGTTTCCTGTTTGGGGTGGTGATTGCGTCCGCCGCCGAGTAGGAGTCTATTGCCTACATTGCGAAAGTAAACATAACCTTTATCATAATGAAAACAGCCTTTAATCGACAGATTATCAATGCTTTGGGTGATAAGCACTTGGTTGCGGGCGGGAGTGATTTGGAGGTCGGGCAGTAGGTGGCGAGTGAAGCCATTGGTCGCGACGAGTACTTTTTTGGTCTTGATTTCCCAGCCGTTTTCTGTCTGCAAAATAACGCCATTGGCACTATCGTTGACAGATTTTACGGTGACGCCGTTGAGTATGTTGACGCCTTTTTCGCGGGCAATGCGGAGGAGTGTCGTCATCATTTGACCGGTATTGAGCTGCCCTTCGCTGCGATTATAAATGAGGTGTTCGATACCCCCAAAACCAAATTTTTCAATCTGTTCATCTGCCAATGAAAAGGTTTGTTTTTCGCCTGTGATGGGCGCGATTTTTTTATTCAAAAAATCAATACGCTCCATACATTCGCCGAAGGCGGTCTGCTCGTCGGGCTTAAACATTTCGTATGCGCCGTGCATTTGATAATCCAACGCAGTGTCGCCTGCGAGGGCGCGAAGCCGTTGGAGTCCATGCCAGCGTTTTTCGACGAGTTGAAGGACTGCGTTTTCGGAACTTTGCCCTAAATCATCCAGTAATTCTGTGATGCTACCAAAGCAGGTAAAACCTGCATTTCGAGTGCTGGCACCGCTCGGTAATATACCTCTTTCGAAGATAGTAACACGGAGCTTACTAACATTTGATGTGAGAAAAATGGCAGCACTCAAACCCACGATTCCGCTACCAATAATGACGACATCTGTATCTCGAAAGTAACTGTCCCATTCCCAATGACTCCATTGCATAAAAGAATTTTTTATTATTTTTAAATGATTGTTTTCCAACAAATTAACTCATCATTAATGGTCACGGTAATGTCAAAAGATAAAACAATACAACCATTTTACTAAACAAACAGACTTTATTTTTGATTAAAGGTGTGACGCAAAAACGAAATTTGGCGTCTTAATACAAAATAAATTATTAACATCAACTAATAGACGTTATCCACATTTTTATTTGGGCAAATAAGTGTATTGTTTGGGTTTGGCGTAAAAGTTGATGCGTTTGGCGAAATGCCCAAATTAATATATTTTCAAGTAGTGGAGAAATAAAAATAATGATTATTACTCCCTATTATTCTTTAACCATTAAACAAGAAATTTATGACAACTGAACGGATACGTTATAGTGACGCTGATTTGGAGGAATTCAAAATCCTTGTCGCCGCAAAACTGGAAAAAGTCGAAGAGGAACTGACTTTTTACAAAAAACAACTTTCTGACCGTGCTGATGGAGATGACTCAAAATTTAAGGGCTTAGATGATGGTAATGTTTCTGCTGAAGTAGAACGCATCACACAGCTGGCAGCTCGACAAAGTAAGCTGACACAACACTTACAAAACGCACTGATACGCATCGAAAACAAGGCGTATGGCGTTTGTAGAAATACAGGAAAATTGATTAGTAAAGAACGCCTGAAGGCTGTACCTCACGCCACTCTGAGCATCGAAGCTAAAATGAAACGTAAATAATTTGGTGATTCGTTTGTCAGTGATTCGTTAGGAATGAGAAATAAATGCAAATTTGGTTCGTGTAAAGAAAAAATAACGGCGTCAAAAAACTGAGTTTATTTATGCCTCGTTCCTTAGGTACTGGACTTTGGACATTGGGTAATTAGGGAACTGGGTAATTAGGTAAATCACTCATTATCAATAATTTACGTTAATTTGCATTTTATTTTAAATTAACTTTATTACAATTTTTGTTATGCTGATAAATAGCGAATTATGCTTTCGTCAGCCTAATTAGGGAATACGAAAAAAATAATCTACCCGTCTGAATTGTTCTTTTTCTTATATGTTTCACTTAGTGAAAGAAAATAAATAATTTCTTCATTTGGGGTAGATTATTTTCTTCTTCTTCCCTTACCTAATTTCCCAGTTACCTAATGTCCAAAGTCTAGTTAGGTATGAAATTACTGTGCAACGTTTATTTTTAATTCATAAAAATTTATTAAAAAGGGTATCAATTGTGTACAACAGTTGATGCCCTTTTTTCGTTTTAAAGGGCGTTCTTGGTTTGTCGAACTAAGAACAAGGGACAAAGAACTCAGGCATTTATGAAACGATTTTTTTTAGCTATATCATTCATTCTTTTTATTTTACTGTTTGACCAATCCTTGAAAATCTGGGTCAAACTGAATATGCGTATTGGCGAAACTATCACAGTATTTGATTGGTTTCAGTTGTATTTTACCGAAAATACGGGAATGGCTTTTGGCTTGACACTTGGTGGTAGTTATGGCAAGTTGTCTTTAAGTCTTTTTCGGATTTTTGCGGTGTTTTTATTGACTTGGTTTTTGGCGCGACTGATGCGTGGGCGTGCGCATATAGGCTTGATTATTGCGCTTTCGATGATCATTGCAGGGGCATTGGGCAATATTTTGGATAGCGCATTTTATGGTTTAGTGTTTTCGGGAAGTATGCACGGCGTCGCTACTTTTTTGCCCGAATCGGGTGGCTATACGGGGTTTTTGCACGGTAGCGTGGTTGATATGTTATATTTTCCGGTCTATCATGGTTATTTGCCGCAGTGGATGGGCGGCAGATATGTAGAGTTTTTTCGCCCAATTTTCAATATTGCAGATGTGTCTATCACACTCGGTGTCCTATCTTTGGTGATTTTTCAACGTTCTTTTTTCGCTTCTCTTCAGGAAGAATGAGTAGATGAATAGATGGTGAAATGAGTAAATGAATTTTCAATTTGGCGAAGATAAGTAACGATAAAATAATAAGTTCACGATACTTTAGATTTTTATAATTCGCTGAAAGCGAATTGTTTATTTAAACTTCCACTTATTAGACTTTATTTAGGAATATTTTGTATGCATGGAATTTTGTATTTTTTCGATAATCGAGCCTCATTTTGAGCTGCATACCCTACGGTACGGAGCGAAAAATAGGAGAAGAGTATCGGAAAAAGACAATGTTAGCTGCATACAAAATATTTCTAAATAAAGTCTATTATTGATGCATTATTTGCATTGGTGTATTTCCTTTAGGAAGCGTTATTTTTACTTGAATGATGCGTCGTTTGTCGGCTTCTATTATTTTGAAATGATAATTTTCGTGGGAAATGACTTGTTTTGTCTTGGGAAATCGTCCGGCGATTTCGAGAATAAGTCCGGCGAGTGAATCGGAGTCGCCTTTTATTTCGTCGAAAGTGGTGGTGTCTAAGCCAACTACGCGACACACATCGTTGAGCATTGTTTTTCCTTCAAAAATATAATTGTAGTCATCGAGTCTTCTATATTCGAGTTCGCTTTCTTGGTCAAATTCGTCCTGAATTTCACCAATAATTTCTTCCAAAATATCTTCCAGCGTCACGATACCTTCCATGCCGCCGTATTCATCCACGACGATTGCCATGTGTACGTGTTTTTCTTGAAAATTCTTTAAAAGATCATCTATTTTTTTTGTTTCGGGTACAAAATAGGCGGGTCGCGGTATGGTATTCCAGTTGTAGTCATCGGGTTTATTGAGGTGTTCGAGTAGGTCTTTGGCATAGAGAATGCCTTTGACATTATCCGAATTGTCGTCATAAACGGGGATGCGAGAAAAGCCAGATTCGCGCACCAATTTGATGAGTTCGTGAAAACTGGTGTCTTGTTCTACCGCCGTTACATCCATACGTGAGCGCATGATTTGTTTGACAGAAACGTTACCAAATTTGACGATACTTTTCAGCAGGCGAATTTCTTGTTTGGCGTGCTGGGTGTCGGTCACAGAAAGTTCGATGGCTTGGTCGATGTCTTCCATACTGACTTGCTGAAGGTCATATTTTTCGATGCGTTTTTCGATTATCGTCGTTGCGCTGACCAGAAAAATGGTAATCGGATAGGTGATTTTGCTCAAAATTTCGAGCGGTTGCGCCATCGTTCGCGCCAATTTGACGTTGTGGCTGCCCGCATAGACTTTGGGCGAAACCTCTCCAAATAAGACCAATAAAAAGGTAACAAAAATAACTTCTATGGAAAATTTTGCGTACTCATTCCAACTCTCTGGCAGCAGATTGCCGAGAATATACGCCGACACAAGGATGATGGCGATGTTGATAAAATTATTGACAACGAGTATGGTAGCTAGCAGATAAGGTTTTTGTTCGAGGTGGCTGAGGATGCGTTCTTCGGTTTTATCAGGTTTGTTTTTTAATCCATCGACATGGTTGGCATCCAATGAAAAATATGCTACTTCAGACCCCGATACCATAGCGGAACTAAAGAGCAATAATAGTAAGACTATAAAGGCTATCCCTACTCCGAGGATAGGGGTACTTGATAAGAGTATGAGCGATTCGTATAATGGGTAGAAACTCCCACCAGGTTCGGTTTCCAATAGATTTTTTTTATGTTAATAAATTGTTTTATTGTTGAATTGCTTTAGTGAAAGAAATCAAATAAGATGTCCCATAATGCGAAGTATTTTTTTTGTCTAAGGATTTTTTGAAAGCCGCACATAGCCTTAGCTACGTAAGGATTTCAAAGGATTCTTAGACGGAAAAAAGACGAGTATAATGGCACA
>Ga0209303_1000243_pt1 | contig 47724 bp, 48 predicted proteins | sample SidtaG_3_FD_187449 | JGI IMG/M metagenome (GOLD analysis project Ga0209303, IMG submission 187449) | Marine algal microbial communities from Sidmouth, United Kingdom - Sidmouth_Asex1 metaG (SPAdes) (version 2) | ecosystem: Host-associated > Algae > Red algae > Unclassified | place: Sidmouth...
AAATCGGGTCGTTTATGATAGTAAACCAATTGTAGTACTACTTTCCTTAATAGTCTTTGCAAATCAAGTGTAATCATGTTTAAATAGAATAAATAAATAAAAATAAAATAAATAAAAATAGAATTTATAAATTAAAGCTAAGGCGAAAAGGAAAAGTTATATCTTCCTCGAAATGTAAGAAAGCGAGCTTTAGGGGTTTTCATAAAACCCCTTCAGCTTTTAGTTTCGCATCAATATCTAATATAGACGTTTTAATATTTTCCGTGTCATATAAAGTTAAAATTTGTCGCTCTTGAATTTTTTAAGTTACATTTTATTGATTTTAAAAAAATTATTCTCCTCGAATAAGCATAACCACTTAATCTACTCCTTCTCTACTATAAAAATATAAAACTTAAATAGAAGAGCTCTATTTTTTTGTTTTTTTATTTGAAATAAAATTCGAATATTGGTTTTAAGTTTTAGTTATTTTTATTAACGCCTTTTTAGAAATATCTTTTAATAACTTTTTATTTTTAAATACATAATCTGATGCACTTTTTGAATTCAAGTTTCAAGTGCTTATTTATTTATAATATAATATTGCAATGGGTAATATTGTATATAGTATAATATTACAATGAGGCTCCACTTTAAGTGGAACCTCATTGGTAAGAAGATTTAAATGTTTATTTAAAATTGTTTTTCTTTGTTGTTTTTAGAAATACAAGCTCTATCAAACTGAAAACAAATAGAAAAAGCCATGTTTGGCCCTGGCTTGTAAAATAAACAAAAGGATGAAATTAACGTTCAGAATCAAATTCCTACGCAATCAGATTAATTAAAAAATTAGCCGTTGATTGATGGAGCTTCAACTGATGCTAAGTCTAATGGGAAGTTGTGTGCGTTACGCTCATGCATTACTTCCATACCTAAGTTAGCACGGTTGATGATGTCTGCCCAAGAGTTTAATACACGACCTTGAGAGTCAACGATTGATTGGTTGAAGTTGAAACCGTTTAAGTTGAATGCCATAGTTGATAAACCTAAAGCAGTGAACCAAATACCTACAACTGGCCATGCAGCTAGGAAGAAGTGTAATGAACGAGAGTTGTTGAACGAAGCGTATTGGAAAATTAAACGACCAAAGTCTATAAGTTTAACTATTTCTAGCAAGTAAGGACTATATCATTTATTTTTTTTAGTTTAAAAAAAATAACAAGAGATTTATTATTGAATTGAATAGATAATATATTAGTCTCTGAACCATTAACTTAAAAAATAAAAAGTATGGCTGCAGATTACTGAATTTCGCATTTTAAAATTACTTTAATACTTAACATTAACAGTTCATTTATATTTTGGTAAACAAAACCCATCCATAAGCGTTATTTTTCTTCTCTTTAACCATTTTAGTCAAAGCGCTGGTTAAAGTAGTAAACTGAACATGAAAACAATTTGCAAACGGTTGATAAGTTAATAATTTATTGGCAACATCTTTCGGTAAAGAACATTCATTGGCTTTTATAATTAGTTTGAAATTTGTTTTTTTGTAAACCCAACATGTTTTTATGGTTAAAATTTTTTTCCATTCTAGTACTAATCTTTTTTGGTGTCCTTTGATTCTATTTAAAGTTTGAATTTTTCCGCTTTTTTTACCATTTTCACTTTGTAATTGTGAATTAAAAAAACCAGTTTTATTTAGTCGTTGCGTTCTATGAGAAAGTTTTATGCGTAATTCATAAGCCTTACTATTTTTTTGTCGAAAACGAATAGCTAATAAATCTTCTGGATTTTTATAAACAATATATAAAAGTTCATGTGCTTTTTGATGGTCATCTTTACTTAAAATAATTAAATTCCAAGATTCATTTGAACCGTTTGCATATTTGGGTATAATATGATGTTTTTCCATTATTACTTGTTGTTTTTTAATATACAAACAATTTTGTTTATTTAATTCTTTGTGCTTATTAATAAAATCAGTATAGCAATTTTGTTCGTTCAATAAAAAAATTTCCAGTTGGTTTTCTGTTTTAATTTGAAATAATTTTGTCATTATGGGTTTGTTTAATAAATGGTTAAAAGTTGTAATTAGAGTAGTTTTATTTCGAAGCGAGGAGTTTTCTACAATTAATCTTGAGTTTTAATAATACAAATTGATAGTATTCGGTCAAATGGTCAACCGTGTGCAGCTACGATGTTGTAAGTTTCTTCTTCTTGTCCGAATTTGTAACCTTCGTTAGCTGATTCGTTTTCAGTAGTTTCACGGATTAATGATGAAGTTACTAATGAACCATGCATTGCTGAGAATAATGATCCACCGAATACACCAGCTACACCTAACATGTGGAAAGGGTGCATTAAGATGTTGTGCTCAGCTTGGAATACAATCATGAAGTTGAAAGTACCTGAGATACCTAAAGGCATACCGTCAGAGAATGAACCTTGTCCAATCGGGTAGATTAAGAAAACAGCTGAAGCTGCAGCAACTGGTGCTGAGTAAGCAACTGCGATCCATGGACGCATTCCTAAACGGAAAGATAATTCCCACTCACGACCCATGTAACAAGCAACACCTAATAAGAAGTGACATACAACCATTTGGTAAGGACCACCGTTGTATAACCACTCGTCTACAGATGCAGCTTCCCAGATTGGGTAGAAATGTAAACCAATAGCGTTTGAAGTTGGAACAACAGCACCTGAGATGATGTTGTTTCCGTACATTAATGAACCTGATACTGGCTCACGGATACCATCGCAAAAAAATTTTAAAGCTTTAAATTCAAATATAATTTAATTCTCAATTAACATTAAATATTACAGATTTTTCCACGTTAACCATTGATTCAATAAAGAAATGCAAGCATTTATTTGTTCTTTTCGTCGCTTACCCATATATGGAAGCATTCGAGGTAAAACGTATAGTAATGTGGCACGATCGCCAACATGACAAATAAAGACTGTTTTATTGCTCACTGTTTTTCTAGTTGGGGAAAAATACTTTTTTAAAAATAGTTTTGCTACTTTGGCAATAACATCTTCATCTGTCATAGAAATTCGCATAAACGGAGCCGCTGGAGCAAATGACTTTTTGTAGCGTTTGGCAGATCGAGCATCTATGCCAAAGGAACCTTCTCCTTCAAATAATCCAGCTAGCCATGCAATCTCTATTTCAGATAAATCTAATTTTTTGTTATTTTCAATCATTTTGTTAGTTTTGTTAATTAATTTTTATTTTATATTTTCGCGTTTTAAAATAATGGACTATAACTTCACCTTTTGAAAAGGGCTGGGGGTTCAAACTAAATTTTTTCGATAATAGTATTTGTTTAGTTTGTTTTGGTTATTTTGAAATTTAAATTTCACCAATAGTCTCTGAACTTTCAAAACGTTGTTTACGTTAAGCAAAGCTGCTGATTGTTTTTCAAGTTCCAGCAATTTGCCCAGTTTAACATTATGTATTAATTTAATGGACACCGATGATTTAATGTCTACAGGAGGTGCAGCAACGAAAGCTACGATGAATACAGTAATCGCAGTTAATAATGTTGGGATCATGATAACACCAAACCAACCGATGTATAAACGGTTTTCAGTTGAAGTGATCCATTCGCAAAAACGAGCCCATAATGAAGAAGCTTCGCGGCGTTCTAAGATAGCAGTCATAGTATATGTAGGGTTTTAAATAATATATTTAAAATTTTCCCCTGTTCATTAATATTGGGCCCCCGTCCCCCAAATTTGAATAACTACTCTAGTTGCTTATCAAAACCTTTTATTTAAATACTCAGCAAAAAATTTTTTAATACGATAAACCTTTTAACTAACTATCCTCCTTTAAGCTTCAGGGATACTAAATCTTCAGTTAAAATAATTTTAAGTTTTTTACAAATTGATGTAAAGTTATTTTTTGAAAATGATTAAAGGTTGAAAAAAAAAATAAAAAATTTATTTTTTGTCAATTTATATTATATTAAATAAAATGTTTTAGTTTAATTTAGTTTTTTATTTACTAAAAAACTAAATTAAAATTTAAATGACTTAAAATTAAAAATCTTTAATTCTGCCACTTATATAAATAAACCAATTGAACCTTTTTTATAGCAACTGTCTATTTTAAGTTGTTTAAAGTTCAGTAAAAACATTGACATTTTCACCAAAGATTATATTGACAATAATAGTATGTAATACTTTGTAAAATATAAATATTAAAAAGATAACAAATAAATTACAAAAAATTTATAAATGGAGTTCTGGAGTCTTGCTTTTCGAACTTGGATTCTAAAACCTAATAAAAATAAACAATAACCTAGCACTACCACAACAAAATGGTATAGTCCAAAAAGCAATTTACGAAATTTTGAAAATTGTTGAACTTGATTTTATAAAATTTGACGAAAGAAAATAAAATGTTATGTATAAACAAGTTTGGTTTTAGAAACTATAAATCTACCTAATCAACCAGAGAAGCCTTCTAAAGTTCAAGGAATTTATTAAAAAAACGAATCATAGATAATAGCGTAAATTTTTTAAAAATGATTACCCCCGTAAAATCAATTATAAAATCTATATAATCTTTTTGACAACATCCTTTCTCCGAATCTTTTTAAAAACATCCTTTTTCTGAACCATATGTATGTCGTTTAACTTATCTCGCTATAGTTTAATCATTGGAATATTTAATATGTTAGTCTATGTTGTTATTATGATTGACTGCTTATTCAAAAGTTTGAGGTTGTTTTGGTGTTAAATTTAAACTAATTATGTATGTAGTTAAATACTTTAAATTGAAATTTATAGGCAACCTATCTGCGTTTCATAAATGTAACAAATGTTCCTACAGATGTAAAAAACGCGGTAGAAAATAGTTCCATATAAAATATGAAAGCTGTAATTGTGAGTTGATGTACAGCCATATAAATACTGTAAATACGAGTGAAATACTTTTTATTAAATACCCGTAAAAGCAACCTTTTGAGGGGCGGTGTGTGTAACTAACCCTACTGTACAATGTACAATCGCTAAGGGCCATATTTTTGTGCATACATTTTTTTTACTTTTAATGCCTCAAATATATGAAAAAAATTTTTTTGTTTTATGCAGGAATAAATAGCAACGTGCGATACTAGGAAAATTTTGTAAATTCATTCATCTTGTTAAGTGGGTTAAATAAATAATCTCCCAGTCGTTTTAGTTCGGTATTTGGTTTTGAATTGAAAGATAAAAAACTTTAATTTATACGTTTTAGTACTTCTGCAGGGTTTTTTGGTTATGGGCTTGAAAATCGGACATCCAATATGTTAATTCGATATTAAAGTTCTGACCTGGATTTTGTCTTTGAATTTTGTTGTTCGATTCGAATTCCCGGGTATTTCAAATATATAATTTCATATATAAATACGCGAACAAATTTCCTAAGGCCCTATTTTGCACTATTGTATTGGCTTTAAATATATTTCTTATTGTAGAGGATTGAAATTTGGCGTTTTGCTATGTTGTTTTTAAGTTTTCATCGCAACGTTTTGCTGAACCACCTATTAACATATTTCTTGTTTGTTTGTTTTTTTTTTTAACAATTTTTTTGTATAATTTACCTCCTGAATGTTTTTTTTGGATAAGTTAGACACAATTAAAAGTGAAGGGTTGTAACCATAAGAGTGGGTGAGAAACAAACTTTATTTTGTTTATTTAACACTAATATACGGAATTTAACTACATATAAGTTTTAAAGTTTCGACTTATAAAGATTCAGATACACACAGGTACTTATAAAAAAAAATTACAAAGAGATGATCATTTTTTGTCGCTAAGTATTCGGAAATAATGCGCATACAAAATAAATTTATGATTATTTTAAAACATATTAACCTAGGACTCCTTTTTAATTTGAGTTGCATCTCTAGAAGAAGGTGAAGGTTCTTTTGAAATGAGCAATGTTAAAAAAACTTAATAGGTCACGTTTAGCTTGCCAAAAAAAGGTTTTTTTGTGCATTCGTAATGGTCTTTAAATCCAAAATCATTATTAAAAAAGGAGTATGAAAGCTCTTTTTAATTAAAAATCGATTTATTCGAAAATATTAAAGTCTAACATGCCGATTATGTGATCTATAAGAATATTAATTTACCAGATAAATTTATTAAACAAATAATATTTCACTCTTAAGTAAATTCGTTATTTTAAGTAAAATCAGGGAGCCTAATACTTACTTTTATTTCGTAAGCCATAAATTAAAAATCTAAGTAAAAATTTTGTGTTTAATTTTGTAAATAATATTAAAAATTCAAAAATAGAGAATTCATTTATTTGCTGTCGCTAACTTTTTTTTGTTTTTGTACTAGCTAAGTCGATATGAAACCAGCGTTACTTTTTTTTCTAAGTAGTTTTATTATGCTCGGTTAAATTTATTTAAATTTGTCAAAAACGGGGTTCTTGTCACGCTTCTTTGATGAATTACAACTACTTGAGTCTGAGGTAAAAACTATTTTAAAAATTCAATTTCAAACGGTTCAAGGTCTAAAAATTTAGGCGATGTTTTATAGCACTGATAATCTTTTTGGCTGAAAGCTAATTCTTTCTTGGAAATTTCTTATTTAAAACAAACTTAAAATTTTAGCTTTTGCCTCGAAGAAGAATGGGTTTTTAATTTAGTCCAATTTAAAAATATTTCATCATAATTTTAGTAAAATGCAGATAGTATCCGCTTAAATAATTCAACCCTTAATTAAAAGTTAAAACAATTCAAATAAAAATTCAAATAAAAATTCAAAAGCCATACTAGAAAATGAAAACTGATATTGATAAAACAACTATATTATTGAAATTTTCATGTGTTTTCAAGGGTGCTTGTGTACGTTAGAATTAACGTACACAAACAAAAAAAATTTTTAAAGTTAAAAAAAAACTTTAAATTAGAATAAACCTAATGTTAATGAAATATCAATAGGTAAAGTTGCCCCGATTCCTAACCAAATAGCGGCTACAGTTCCAATTAAGAAAACTGTTGTGGCTACTGGACGGCGGAAAGGGTTTTGGAATTTATTGATGTTTTCAATAAATGGTACAGTAATAAGACCAGCAGGAACTGCTGCCATTAGTAAAACTCCGATTAATTTATTAGGCACTGTACGTAATAATTGGAATGTTGGGTAAAAGTACCATTCCGGTAAAATTTCTAAAGGCGTAGCGAAAGGATTAGCGGGTTCACCAACTGCAGCTGGATCTAAAACCGCTAAACCAACGGCACATGCAAATGTACCAAAAATAGCTACTGGAAACATATATAAAATATCATTTGGCCAAGCCGGTTCACCATAATAGTTATGTCCCATTCCTTTAGCTAATTTTGCTCGTAACACAGGATCTGTTAAATCTGGTTTTTTAATAACTGCCATAAAATCTCCTTAATAAAAAATAGTGTATTGATTTAATAAAATATAAGTATCAATAAATAAGCAAATAAAAAAATTTTCTTTTTATATGGTTTTAAATAATCAGACGTATAAGTCATAAGACGTAACTCATATAATTTTTTTTGTCAACCTTTCGGTTTTGGTAACGGGTTTAATTTAGCTTCGTTGGAAACGTGAATCTAAGAAACTCTGTACACAATTACAATTTAATAAAACCCCTGATTTCAATTTAATTATTGTTGCCTTAATGTTTTTACACATATGTAATAACAACTAAAAAATATCAATACTTTAATCCGTCTTTTATGTGATTTTTTTAGTTGCATTTTAACTTTAAACTTAACAGAAAACAACTAATTATGTTTAATGGGTTGTGGATAATTATAATCGTTAAGGTTCTAATTTCAATGATTTTATGTTTTCAAATTTAAAATTGAAAGCTTGTGAGCGAGGTTAAAAAGAAAGTTTCATGCGAAATAATTTAAAGCTATTATTTATAGTGGACCTGAAATTCCTTGTTTACGAATCATTAAAAAGTGCATTAACATAAATACAGCAGTTAATAAAGGTAAAACAAAAGTATGTAAACTATAGAAGCGGGTAAGAGTTGCTTGCGAACCAACAAAAAGTTGATTTGGACCATAACATAAATTTTTTACTAAATTAAGTAATTTTAAATTACTCGTAATTAATCAATTAGGAATTCATAATCATACCATTTATAACAAAAGGTTTCCCAAGCTTTTTGCCGCAAAGTAGATTTATCTGCTAAATGCGCTTTAATACTTTTTAATTTAAAATATTGACGTGTAAGAAAAATTCTTTTTTTTTTACAACTACGAAGAGGATAAGCTTTACAATAATCTATAAAATCTGGTATATTTTTTAAACCTATTGAATAAACATGGTATTCATAAGGCTTTCTACCTATTTTTCTTACTGTTCCAAATCCAAAGGCTTTTTGAAACATTATTACGTTATTGAGGTGTTTATTTGTAATTGAAACTTCTAATTTATGATAACTTCGTGACTCAATTAATCGTTGAATCTTGCCTGAAACACCGGACTTTATAGAATTAACAGTAGACGATTTTGTAAGGCCTAAACAAATAGTTCCATCAGCATCAAAAAAACCAGAAGTATAAGCGTTTTTTTTAGTTAAGGGTTTTGGTTCTAGGTAAATGATATCAAATTTTGTGCATAATTTTTTAAATTGCACAAGTCTAACACTATTGCGAATATTTCCGTTAATTCTATGTAACAATTTGATCATACCTGCTTGATGGCTTAACCGATAACGAATGCTACGACTTTGTGCGCGTCGTTTTATGCTACCTCCTAGTTTTTGTTTTATTTGAAACAAGAGAGCTTCATCTTGTAAAGGCATAGTTATTTCACACACAGCAACATTATTCTTTTGAATAGCGAGATAACCGTCGCCATCAATAACTCCCGCAAGCCATTGATTCCATTTTATTTGTATTAAATAATTCTTTTTTTTTGTTATAAATTTAGTCATCATATGGTTTTTTTTTCGTTCTTAAAGATTAAAGTATTTATAATATTCATAATTCATAAAAAATTCGAAGGCGTTTGGTCTCTGAGGACTTAACTTAAAGAAAAAAGTAAATTTCCGGCTGATTATTTTTTCAATTAGTTTTACAATCTGTTTAATGTAAAATTAATTAAAGTCATCAAATTTTTACCAAAACGGGACTTCTATTTATTTTTTAAGGTTTTATTAACCTTTTTGCCACTTACATTATTATTAAAATTTAATTAAAAAATTTAATAAATTTTGGTATTGATAAACTTATAAAAAACGTTCCAGCATATAGCCTTCTTCAACAAATTTTTTTGTAGGGCCAAATTAACCTACACCTACACCCCCTCTTAAGAATTCAACTAATGTTGGACCAACTAAAGGAATAGTATCGGGAACACCCGTTACAATTTTTACGGCCCAATATCCAATTTGGTCCCAAGGTAAACTATAACCGGTAACACCAAAACTTACAGTACACACTGCCATTGTTACGCCCGTTACCCAAGTTAATTCGCGTGGTCGTTTAAAACCGCCTGTTAAATAAACACGGCAAACATGTAAAACCATTGATAAAACCATCATTGAAGCAGACCAACGGTGAATTGATCGAATAATCCAACCAAAGTTTACATCTGTCATTAAATAGTTTACTGAAGCAAAAGCTTCAGCAACGGTTGGGCGATAATAAAAAGTCATAGCAAACCCTGTAGCAACTTGAACTAAAAAACAAGTAAAAGTAATACCACCTAAACAATAAAAAATGTTTACGTGAGGCGGTACATATTTACTGGTAATATCATCGGCAATTGCTTGAATTTCAAGACGTTCTTCAAACCAATCGTAAATTTTCGTCATGTGATAATGTTATGTATTGTTAAATAATAATCATGAACAGATTAATTAATATTCTAAAGTTATTGAGTTTCACGTTTATTCACAAGTTAAATGTTCAATAACATAATTTTTTAAAGTTATTTGAATTAATTTTATATCTTTAGAGTTTAATTGAAGCATTTTTTTTAATTTATCACTAGACAGGTTTATTAATTGTTCTATATTATGTATGTCATTTGTTTTTAATCCTAAATAAATATGATAAGGAAAATTTAGCTGGCTTAAATCGATATTTAAAATGACATATTTAAAATAAAGCAAACTTTTTTGAAAAAGCAGTTTTTGATTCTGTTTTTGGGTTTTTAAATTTTTTTTTAAACGTTGTTTTTTTGTTAGTTTTTTGTCGTAATTTCTGGCATTTAGATTAAACCTTTTAGTTATTGGTTTTTTTAATTGCACTTCTTTTTCTTTTGATTGAGCTTTAGATTTGACAATAATTCGATCTTCTAATCGATGTTCTATAAGTGGGCTTTGAATATGAAAAAGCTTTTCAGTTGCACTGAGAGAATCAATTGGTTTTATTGCGTTTGCTCTTATTATTCCAAATTTAACATCTATAACATAGGTTTTTGGTTTTAATACCGTTTTAACAATTTTTAATGTCATTTTTGGATTTTTTTTAACGTATATTTTTAACCAATAAATAAAGCTTTCTACCTCATTTTGTTTTGTAATAGATGTTTCTGATGTGGTTTTTTTTGTTTTATTGGAATGTGATTTAGATTTAAATTGACTTTTAAATTTAAAATTATAAATGTCTTTAAATTTTAAATTTAAATTGGGTTTTAAATGTACTAAAGGGTTGGTTTTAGGAGCAAACAGTTTAAATCCTTGTAATGGTAAAAATAATTCAATTAATGCTTTTGATGCCTTATGAATCGCTTGTCGTGGCTCTATTGAACCATTAGTCCAAATTTCAAAATAAATTTTTTCTTTTGTTTGACTTATAGATTCAATAGTATACGTAGCTTTTAAAATGGGAGCAAAAATTGCGTCAATTGGAAAATAACCAATTTTTTCTACAAGTCCTGGATTTAAAATTTGGGTTTGTTTACTAAAACCTTCCTGAAGGTGATCCGCTAAAGGATCGTTGAATAAACGTGTGGATGTATCTAATTTTTTAAGTTGACTCGCTATTTTAGAAGATTTAAAATCGGGTTCTTGTTCTAAAACCGAACCTAACGCTAACGTTGAAGCTGAGGATTTCAATTTTGATTTTACTGAGGCTGCCTCTGAGGTTTTTAAAGTGGATTCCGATGATTTCAAAGTCAGTTTGAAAATTTTTTTTGGTTTATTTAGTGTAGATTTTTTTACCCCTTCTTGTTCCCTGTTTCTTAATAAAGCGGATCTTTCTTTGCTCCATTGATTAGAATAAGCTAAATTTTTTTCAGGTTGATATCCCACTCTAAACCAACTACGTTGTTTTAATTTTGTTATATGATTCTTATAATCAAAATGGCTAGGCGTATGTTTTAAATAAGTTTTTCCGCAATTTATAATTAATTTCATAACTAATTTTGAATTTGGACTTAAAGTTGCAATGTATTGATTGGGGTCAACAACGGAAATAAAATAAGGTAATTTTAAATCACGGGCTCTAATCACGCCTGGTCCCAGTACATTTAAATAAGCTAGTTGACTATTGAATAAAGTTTTATCCGATTTTAATGTTACCTGACGTAAATTAAATAATACATCTAAAACGCTTTCTTTCATTCCTGGCAAGCTTTCATATTCATGTTCTATACCCCTTATTTCTACAAAACAAATAGAACACCCAATTAATTCAGATAATAAGCAACGCCGCAAAGCATTGGCAATGGTTAAACTTTGACCTTTGGTAAAATTTCCTAAAGCAAAGCGGCCATATAATTCGGTTGGTTCAATCATGACTGATTCAACACATGATAATAAAGTATAATCAGACATGGTTAAAAGATTTGTAAGTTGCAATGGTTAATGTATTAGATTTGAATATACTTCTTTTTAACTAAAACATTAACAAAAATTTCAATAATGATAAACTTTTTTTTGTAAAACTTTTTTATTTCGATTTACATTTAAGCCGTTTTAAAAATAAAAAAAAAGAAAAAACCTTGTTATAATTTATTTTACAGAAATTTTTATAAGCTTAAAAATCCAAAACTAAATTTTGATTTTTATTTCGGATGATTCAAACTCAGATATAAAAAAATAAAGTTTTAAATGCGGCGTTTTTTTCGTGGTCTACAACCATTATGCGGTAATCCTGTAACATCACGAATTAAAGCAATTTCGAGTCCTGTTTCCGAAAGACTTCGTAAAGCATTTTCTCGACCTGGACCAACACCTTTTACCAATATTTTAGCTCGTTTTAAACCTTGATCTAAACTTTTTTTTGCTGCAGCTGAAGCGGTTGTTTTCGCTGCAAAAGCGGTACATTTTCTTGCTCCCTTAAACCCATTGGTTCCTGCGGAAGACCAACCAATTACATTACCTTTTAAATTACTAATTGTAATAATGGTATTATTAAAGGTACTTTGAATTTTAAGTATCCCTTTTGGTAAAGGTGGTGATTTCTTTCTTTTGTTTTTATATCGGTTTCTATTTTTTCCACGGCCGCGTCCCCGTCCTCGAGCACCTGAAAATCGACCACCCCCTCTTTCACTTCGACTTTTTCGATTGCTAAACGTATGACTTTCTTTATTAATTTCCTGTTCTCCTGTTTTTATTTGGTTTAATGTGTCATGATTTACATGATTTTCAACCTTTTGAGAGAAATTAAAATTAAAATCAGCAGTTTGATCAATATTACTTATTTTGTTTAATATTGGTAAAAAACTCATTTTTTTATATTCAACTGTTGATAAAGGTTGACGTAATCCATCAATTGTTTTAATAGAAGAAGGTGTAGTGCAATTTAAATTGGTCATTGTTATCAAAGGTTTATTCAATTGTTCAATGTTTTTTTTTATTAATGGCATATTTGTAAGTATTTTTATTATATTTAGAAATTTTCTTCTTATAGTCGATTTATAGGTTTAACTTGGATTGTTTAACTTTGCAATATTATCCTTGACGTTGTTTATGTTTTGGATTAGAGCAAATGACTCTGATTTTTCCATGGCGTTTAATAATACGGCATTTATTACAAATTTTTCTAACTGAAGGTTTTACTTTCATAAGTGATGAGTTTAATTGTTTTGCTTTCAAAAATATAAGATTTTGCTAAAGCAGTACCTTTGCTAAAACAAGACTATTTGGTTTTCCAAACTTTTTACTTATTACATGTTATTTGTAAGGTCTTGGAAACGGTCGGAACCTATAGGTAATTCGGCCTCGAGTTAAATCGAAAGGACTAAGTTCTACAACCACTCGATCATTTAATAATACACGAATTAAATTTCGTCGTACTTTGCCAGATACATGAGCAATTACATCAAATCCATTTTCAAGTTTAACTCGGAATGTTGCATTAGATAAACATTGCGTAACTATACCTTTCATTTCTACTGGTTTATATATTTCGGGTCCACTCATAATATAATTAATAAATTGAACATAATAATTCTCCACCAAGTTTTTTGCGTTTTGCTTCTTGGTCTGTCATAACCCCTTTTGACGTTGTTAAAATAATCAGACCCATGCCATTTAAACATTTTGGTAAGTCTTTATAGCCTGAATACAAACGTAAACCGGGGGAGCTAATTCTTTGCATTTTTGAAATGCAAGGTATTTGAGCTTGAGTTAAGTATTTTAAATAAATTGTTAGACTAAGGTTTGATTTCGTGCCTGATAAATTTTTCGACGTTTCTAAAACAGAATACGTTTTAATAAACCCTGCCTGTTCTAAAATCTCAGTAATTTTTTTATTAGTTTTCGTGTTAAAAACGTCAACTTTTGTATGTTTTGCTAACTGAGCATTTCGAATTCTTGTTAACATATCACTAAGGGTATCATTTACCATACCATTTAGGATTTTGTTTTTATCTTTTTTATGTGGTCGTTTCATTTTTATTGTTTTTAATTTTATTCGCTTTGAAAAGGCATTCCAAATTCCTTTAATAAAGCTAAGCCTTGATCATTCGATTTTGCAGTGGTAACAATTACAATATCCATACCAACAATTTGATCAATACGATCATAATCAATTTCTGGAAACATTAATTGCTCATTTAAACCAAGGCTATAATTACCATGACCATCAAAGCTTTTAAGGCTTAACCCATGAAAATCACGAATTCGTGGTAACGCTAAATTAATTAAACGATCAAAAAAAGCATACATGCGATGAGATCGTAAAATAATGGCAACACCAATAGGTGTATGCGCCCTTAATTTAAAGGCGGCAATGGCTGCTTTTGAACGAGTAATTACTCCCTTTTGTCCACTTATAACCGCTAATTCAGCTAAAGATGTATCTAATATTTTTGAATTTTGCGACGCTTTGCCAAGGCCTCGATTAATAATAATTTTAGATAAACGAGGCACTTGATACCTATTACTATAACCTAAATCGGTCATTAATTGAGGTACAATGGTTTGTTCATAACGCGTTTTTAAACGTTCAGCCATAAGTGAAATAAAGTTTTAAAGGGTTTCATTATTCATAAGAAATTTATCACTTTTATTTAACTTTTCAATTTTTGTTATCACAAGAGAAAATGTTGTTTCAAACAAAAGTAAAGGTTATAGAGCCTTTTATTTTAGATTTTTTTAATTTGAACTTTTTTGTAAAGTTTGACTCAAAAATAAAATCTAGGAAAAGAGTTATTTAAATTATGAGTCACATTTTGTAGTTTCACTTGTTTTACTTATTACACAAAAAAATTTTCGGCTTTGGTTCAACCAAACTTTTAAGATTTTTTCAAGCAAAACCTATCAAAAGTAAACATACTTAATCAAAATAAAAAAACTAAAAAAGGTTATAATACTTCAGGGGCTAAAGAAATAATTTTTGTAAAATCACGATCACGAAGTTCTCTTGCTACTGAGCCAAAAACACGTGAGCCCCTAGGATTATTATCTTTATTAATAATAACTACGGCATTTTCATCAAATCGGATTTTTGCACCGTTTGCTCGAGTAATTTCTTTTATTGTTCTTACAACTACTGCACGAACTTTATCTGATTTTTTTACAAGGGTATTTGGTGAAGCCTGTTTTACTACACCAATAATAATATCTCCAATTGTTGCGGTTTGTTTTTGGCTTCCACCTAAAACACGAATGCATAAAACTTTTTTTGCACCACTATTGTCTGCTACTTCTAATATTGTTTGAGGTCTAATCATTAATTTGTTTAATTTTTTACACAAAGTTCAGTTAGCATAAAATGAAAGCATTTTACTACCAAACTATTTTTAATCAATCGTAAAATTAAGCTTACTTGTTTATTATTAAACTTGGGCTAATAAAACTTTTGTTCTAACTGGCATTTTATGGCCAGCAATTCTAAGGGCTTTTCTTGCTCTAAATTTCGTCAGTCCATCAACTTCATAAATTACTTTATTCGTTTTAACCACCGCGACATATTCTTCAACAGTTCCTTTACCTGCACCCATTCTACTTTCGGGGGCTCGAAACGTTATTGGTTTGTCCGGATAAATACAAATCCATAGCTTTCCATTTCGTCTTACATAACGGGTTAAAACGCGTCTACCAGATTCAATTTGGCGTGCTTTTATCCAACCTTGTTCTAAAGCCGTTATGCCAAATTGACCAAACGTTATTTTTGTTCCTCGCGTTGCTTTACCACGCATTTTACCACGATGATGTTTTCGAAACTTTAATCGTTTTGGTTGTAACATTTATTTAAGGCTTTTCTAAACTTTTAATTATGGCTTTTATTTAAATATATCGAAAAAACATTAAAAAGGAAAAAAACGAAAACTTTTACTCTTTTGAGCTTCATGGTTTTTAATTAAATATTCCATCAAACGTTTCATCAAAAATTGCAATGAGCAGCATTGAATTATAATTTAAAAAGGACTATCTTTTTCACCCGTAAATGTCCAAACTTTAATACCAAGCATACCATGCGTTGTTTTTGCCGCTCTAGAAACATAATCAATTTGTGCTCGCAAAGTTTGTAATGGTATACGACCTTGTTTATACCACTCAACTCGAGCAATATCTGCCCCATTTAATCGACCGGATAATTGAATACGAACACCTTTTAAAAAAGAAAGTTTACGTTGTCGTTGTTTTTTTTCCGTTTTTTTACGTTTTTTTTGACGACGTTTATTCCGCTCACTACGGGAAATTGGACGTTTTCGTTTCAAACCGTTTTTTGAAAAACGGCATAAATTTCTTTCTGTTCGTGATCGCTTTACAACGCTGTCTTTACGCTGCATTTTTGTCTTCGTTCTTGTTTTTGTCTTTAAAGGTTTTTGATTTTTTTTATTCGTTTGACCACGTGTTCGTTTATTCGAAGTTAAATTCAAGTTTCGTTTTTTTAATTTTTGCTTTGTTTTCTTTTTCACAGTTTTATTTTTAACCGCTTTCTTTTTAAAAACATTGGTTTTAACAGTTTTAGTTTTAACCGCTTTTTTTTTAAGAACTTTCTTTTTAACCGCCTTGATTTTAAGCATTTTCTTTTTAACTGATTTCTGCTTAAGCAATTTTTTCTTAAGTGTTTTTTGTTTTGACACCTTTTTTTTAAATGCTTTTATTTTAAGTGCTTTTTTTTTAAGTTTTTTCTTTGCTAATACTTTCTTTTTTAGTACTTTTGTTTGAAACATTTCTTTTTTAAGCATTGCCGTCTTAAGAACGTTTGATTGATCTTTATTTTTGAAAGCCGTCGAATTTATTTTTATTGCTTTTGGAAAAGCTTTAAAATCTGTTGAAACTGGAAATACCTTTGTTATTGATATTTTTTCGTTTGGTTTCGTTACTGAATTGAATTTTAAAACTGTTTTAAATTGACTTTTAGTTTCAGTGTTCACTTTTGCAGGTACCTTAGAAAAAGTTTTTAATTTGGACTTTGATAAAGGTTTTAAAACAAGGTTTGAATTAACTCGTTTTTTAAATTTTATTGATTTTATAGGGTTTATTAATTTTGCGGGCTTTATGGGACTAATAGGATTAACCGATTTAATGCCTTGAACAGGTCTTATAGATTTTAATGGTTCACTGCCTGTTCTAAAATTGATTGGGTTTAATGGCTTTACTGATTTTATAGGCTTTCGTGGTTTTAATAAAGCTACGGAGTTCCGTGATACTAATGGCTTTAATAATTTTATTGGGTTACTAGATTTTTTTGGTTTTAACTGTTTATTTAAGTTTGTTAGTGTTGAGTTTAATGTTAAATTTTGTGTTACCGGAGTTTTAATCTTGGCTTTTAATTTAGGTTTTAAATAAGTTTTTACATTCGCTTTTAATGTTGGCTCTGATGTTGGCTTTTTTAAAACGTTTCTTCTTAATTCTGATTTTATAGGCGCCCTTATAATGGTTTTTAGCCCTGATGTAATAGGTGTTTTTACATTGGCCATTAATCCCAGTTTTAGTCCAGGTTTTACTGAAGTTGTTCCATTGGCTTTTACTCTCCTTTTTAATTTTACAGAAGCTTTGACTATTCGTTTAGCTTTTATAGGCGCTTCTATAGTTCCTTTTATAGGCGCTTTTGTTTTGATGGACGCTTTGGCAGTTCCTTTTATAGGCGCGTTTGTTTTAATAGGCGCTTTTGCAGAAGTTCGTAGTACTCGTTTAACTCCAGGGTTTAGTTTTCCAGAAGTCGAACTCCCTTGTTTTCGCCCGGTTAACTCGGAAGCTTTCAACACTCGTTTAAGTCCGGGTTTTCCAGGAGCTTTTTTTAACTCAGGAGTTTTTTTTAACTCAGAAGTTTTTAATCCTTGTTTGATAGCCGGTTTTCCAGAAGTGATTCCTTTAGTATGTAGCGCAGGCTTTCGTTTTGGTTTTAGCGCTAAACCTTTAAGGTTTAGTTTTAACGCGTTTTTTATATTTAAATTTAATGCTGTGTCAGTTAACGGTTGTAAATTGGAACTTAGTGTATTTTTTACATTTGTCCCAAGCCCAAGGTTTAGCTCAGGCTTTAATTTTTGAACGGATTTTGTTTTTTTTAAATTTTGATTTTTTTTATTAAATCCCTGAGTTTCCGGAGTAAGCTGTTTTAAAGGCGTTTTAGATGTTTTCGTTTTAAATTTAGACGACTTTAATTTGTTTAAATATTGGTTTTTGTTCAATTTTTGTGATTCTCTTGCGTATTTTGCCTTTAAAGCCTCTCTACGACGTTTTTTTTTTCGTCTTAAGCTAAAACGTTGCGCCTTTGTAAGGCGTTTTCGTTTTTTTCGGGAAGAGCGTTTTGAACGCTTCGATTCTTTTGTTTGAAGTTCCGAAATCGTTCGTTTTAATGCTCTTCGAAACGGAGTCCGCTTTTCTAATTTTTCAATTAAGTTTCTAGCAATAGTAGAAGCTTGATGAGAAGCATTTTCAACTTGATAAATTCGAGGTACAATCCGATATTGAGGTGTTCTTGCCCAAGTATCAAGTAATTTTGTATTATCACATAATAAGCGTAGCTTTTCTGAAATTACTTTTAAACTACGGGACTTATCAAATTCTAGCATAGCGCTAGGATTTTCTGCATAAATCCATACTCTTACGATGTTAGTTGGATGCAGGGTTTTTTCATCTAATGTTGCCTGATCTCGACGAATGATAATTTTTTCTAATAAAGCTTTTTTATAATGCTTATGTAAAAAATCGCGTATTGCTTTATCTTGCATTAACCAGCGCCAACGGGTAAAGGTTTCTCTAGTAATCCACTTTGAAGCATGTTCTTGTGTTATACCCAACCTTAAACCCAAAGGGTGAATTTTTTGACCCATAATTAATTGGTTAAGCTATAAATTGTAGTTTAATTAAAGGGGCTTTTTTTGTTTAAAATTTTTTTTATTTTTGAGACTACTTAGCGTCTCGATCGTTTATCTTTTTTAATATGGCCTTTAAATGTTCGAGTTGGTGAAAACTCTCCTAACTTATGACCAACCATTTGATCTGTAATAAAAACTGGAATATGTTTACGTCCATTATGAACAGCAATTGTATAACCAATCATAATAGGCACAACTGTACAATTACGAGCCCAGGTTTTAACTACTTTTCTACTTTGCTTAGCTTCTAATTGCTTTACTTTTTTTAATAATGTTGCATCAACATAAGGTCCTTTTTTAAGAGAGCGAGACATAAATATAAAAATTAAATAAAATAGTTTTTTTTTTTTTTTTTTTTTTTGTAAAAAAATTAATCCAGGAATTTCAACTTCTGTTTGTGTTTTTCCTTAGGAAAAACACAAACGTAAAGCTAATATTAACAAGCGCACATCATAACATTAATTTTTGATTTTATTAGAAAGGCGTAAACAACTTTAAAAATTAATAAGTTAACTTGTGGATTTACTTACTTTTTCCTTTCCTAGGGGGTTTGAGATGAGGTTCAAAACAAAATTAAAAACAAAAACGAAATTGACTTTCTAATTCGTATTCCAAAACAAGTATTTCGTATGAGATAAGGGTTTGAAAGTTTATTTTTGCTCAGTGTGGTTAAATCTATTTTTCGAGTACTCTATTGTATCTCAAATTAAATACAACTGCTTGTACGACAATATTCACTTGTTTTTGCTTGCGAAGCAAGTAAAACAAATAAAATAACAAATAAATTGCGCTAAAGGGAAGTTAAAGTTTACCAGTACTTTTTTATTTTTGTTAGAAAGCACTAAAATAATACATGTTCAAACGCTAATTATTTAAAGCCTTTACGACGTTTAACAATATATTTTGTGCTTTGTTTTTTTACTTTACGAGTTCTTTTACCAAGAGCAGGTTTTCCCCATAAATCCACCGGATGACTGCGGCCAATAGGACTACGTCCTTCTCCTCCTCCATGAGGGTGATCAACCGGATTCATAGCAGAACCACGAACATGAGGCCTACGATTTAACCAACGGCTGACCCCGGCTTTTCCTAATTGAATTAGATTAGCATCTAAATTGCCTACTTGTCCAATGGTCGCCCAACAAGTTTTTAATAATAATCGTACTTCACCTGATGGTAAACGTAATGATACATAATCCCCTTCTTTGGAAATTACTTTAGCCACTGCTCCCGCAGCTCTAGCTAGTTGACTTCCAGCACCTGGATGAAGTTCAACGTTATGTACTTCGGTCCCTAAAGGAATAAATTGTAACGGCAAACAATTCCCTACTGTTATAGGTGCATTGGTTGCTGTTTGAACAATTTGCCCAATTTTCAAACCACGAGGATGTAAAATATAACTTTTCATACCATTTTTATTATGAAGTAAACAAATACGAGCATTGCGATTTGGATCATATTCAATTGTTTTAACTTTACTAATTAAACCAATTTGGCTACGTTTAAAATCAATCTGTCTATATAGACGTTTATGTCCACCGCCACGGTGACGCATTGTAATAACGCCTCGATTATTTCGTCCGTTTGCACGATAAAAACTTCCAGTTAATGATTTTTCAGGGGAAATGGATGTCATTTCTTTAAAGTCTGAAACAGACCGATCTCGAGTTCCTGGCGTATAAGGCTTATAATAACGTATACCCATAATAATTTTCCTCCTTTTTTAATTAATTAATTTTATATACTAAATAATGTTCTTTTTAAATAAAATATTTTTTTTTTATTTAAAAAGAACATTACAAAAACTTTAATCACATATTACTTTAAATGATTATTTTTTTCTTTTTTTGAATTTCGAACCTAGTGGTAAATTTACTTTTGATTTAAATTTTTGCTCAAATATTCCATCAAAAGCAAAGCAAATAGTTTTGAAACTTTATTAAAAGAGCCAATTTTTCACTAAATTTTACTTACAACCTCTTTATCTAAAGGGTTGTTAATTTTTTGGTTTGGTTTTAATTTAATAATGGCTCTTTTATAACGACCTTTATAGCCTTGATTAAAACCTACTCGTTTTTTTTTCATTGGAGCAATATAAGTGTTTAAAGAAACAATATCCACGTTAAAAACTTTTTCTAACAAAACTTTAATTTGCGGTTTAGTTAACCTTACATCTAAATCAAAAGCATATGTTGGATACTCAATTTTTTTATTATTGCTTTTTTTAAATTGATTTTTTTCTTCAACATTCATTGAATTTGAAGTCAACTCACTTTTATTATTTTCAGTTATATCGTTATCTTTTATTTCGTTAGTGGCGCTGGTTTCTTTTACCTCTTCATTGTCATCGTTTCCTTTTTGTTTTTGTTCTTCTTTTTGTTCTTCTTTTTGTTTTTGTTCTTCTTTTTGTTCTTCTTTTTGTTCTTCTTTTTGTTCTTCCTCTTGTTCTCGTTTTGCTTGCGTATCTTTAAATTTTTGAAGTCTCATTTCAAATTGCTCTTGTTCTTTCGGATCAAGATAAATATATTTTTCCGTAATAACCATACGTTTAATTAAGTCTACTAGCATTTTATTCAATAATTTAATTATACTAAACCAATAAATTAAACCTATTGATTATTGAATAGTTTAGTAATTGGAAAAAATAAACAACAAATAAACCAAAGTCAAAAGTATTAATTCGATATAACAAAACGAAGAAATTTAGGAAGTTATAAAGTTATTAAACGTCTAATTTGTAAAATTTTTAAACTCGATGTTTAATTTTTGACTTGTGGAGAGAACAAGAAAATTTATTTTTGATGAACTTTTCAGATCAAATTTTCTTGTTTCACTTGTTACCCAAAAAACTATCGGGAAAGCAAAATCAACAGAAGTATAATTAAATGCATAGGTTAAAATAAACATATCATTTTGCTCAAAGAACAAAATTAATATATAATCTATTTATATGTATTCAAACAACGGGATGTAGCGCAGTTTGGTAGCGCACCTGTTTTGGGAACAGGTGGTCGCAGGTTCGAATCCTGTCATCCCGAGTTTAATTAAAAACGAAATCTGGCAAATGCTTTGTTAGCTTCTGCCATACGTTTGACTTCATTACGTTTTTTTATAGCCCCTCCTGATTCACTAGCTGCTTCCAGTAGTTCTTGTTTTAATTTGGTCACAATATTTGAGCCGGCTCGGCTTCTTGCTGCTGCTAAGATCCATTGAATAGCTAATACAGTACCTCGTTCAGATTTTACTTCGACGGGCACCTGTAATGCGGAACCACCGACTCTTCGTGGTTTTACTTCAACGGTTGGTTTTACATTATTACATGCGGTAGTTAATGTTTTGATTGGATCTTCGTTGGTTGTTTTTTTTATTTCGTTTAAAGCGTCATACATGATACGATAAGCCATATGTTTTTTACCATCTTTCATAAGACGGTTAACAATCATATGTACTAAAATGCTTTCATAATTTGGATCTGCAGAAATCTCTCGTTTTTTTGCTCTATGTCTTCGACTCATAATAATAAATTGTTTTTTTTTATTTTTAAATTAATAGGATACTAAGCTTTTGGTTTTTTAACACCAAATTTTGAACGGCTTGTTACTCGGCCTTTAACGGATGCTGTATCTAAAACGCCTCTTACAATATGATAACGTACACCTGGTAGATCTTTTACTTTTCCACCTCTAACTAAAACCACAGAATGTTCTTGAATATTATGACCAATTCCTGGAATATAAGCGGTTACTTCAAATTGTGTGGTTAATCTAACCCTTGCAACCTTTCTTAATGCCGAATTTGGTTTTTTTGGTGTAGTTGTATAAACTCGAGTACATACGCCTCGACGCTGAGGACAAGATTTTAAAGCCGGAGCTTTAGATTTGTTGGTTTGTTTTTTTCGTGCTTTTCGCACGAGTTGTTGAATAGTAGGCATAAATAATTAGAAAATATAAATGTTTTATTAAATGATACAATAAATTAAATGTTTATTTATTTAATAAATAAAAAAATTAGTGCGTTTACTTTCGATCAAAAATAAGAAGAGTACTTTAATTCAAAAAATTTATTTTAATTTAAAACAAAACTAAGTTTTCTAGCTAAATTTTATAGCAAAAGTAAAAGGATTTGGTAAGTAACACAATTAGCTTAATTGGGCTTTGTTCAAACAAAATAAATTGAATGAATTTGTAAAAAGTTAATAAATTAATAAAAGTTAGTCAAATTAACGAAATCGCAAACTTTGATTTACCGAAAATCAAAATACAGTGGGTTAAAAAAATATCAATTAAATTTTAATAAAAACCTTTAAAGTTTAGTCTATAAAAGTAAACTTTTTAGGGCTGAAAGTTTATTTTTTCCGTTTTTTTTTATTTTTGTTTCTTCCGAGTCTTCATCCAAGGTTTGTTTTTCCTTTTATAAAATCTTCGGATTTCATCAAAAGTAAAACCTTCGGATTTCATCAAAAGCATTTTAAAAAGGTAATTAACAGAAAAAAAAAACTGTATTAAAAATTATAATTTATTAAAATTTATGTAGTTAGACTGAAAGAAGTAAAAAATTATAAATTCAATTTTATTTTAGCAAAGATTATAAATTATTATAACTAATTCGGACTATTAAACATAATAATAGCAGCGTAGAGTAGGTTTTAGATTGAACAACTGGTTAAGTGCCTAGAACGCTAATAGAGAATTGGCTTAATTTTATTTTAAAATTTTACTTACAACACCTGCACCAACAGTTCTACCGCCTTCGCGAATGGCGAAACGCATATTATTTTCAATTGCAATAGGTTGAATTAATTCAACTACCATTTTTACACGATCGCCTGGAATAACCATTTTACTTTTTGTACCATCATCAGCCGTAAACGCAGTAATATTACCTGTCACATCGGTTGTACGTACATAAAATTGAGGGCGATATCCAGGGAAAAATGGTGTATGGCGACCACCCTCCTCTTTAGTTAGAACATAGACTTGGGCTTCAAAATTAACATGAGGATCAATCGTTCCGGGAGATGCAACAACCATACCACGCTGAATTTCATCTTTTTGAACACCACGTAATAGAACGCCAACATTATCGCCAGCCACTGTTTCATCTAATGTTTTTTGAAACATTTCTAAACCCGTTACCGTTATACTTTTTCTTTCGCCTAATCCTACAAGTTCCACAGTTTCTCCGGTTTTCAAAATACCGCGTTCTACACGACCTGTGGCTACGGTTCCACGTCCTGTAATTGAAAAAACATCTTCAATAGCCATTAAAAATTTTTTTTCGGTATCACGTTCTGGTGTTGGAATATAGCTATCTACTTTTTCCATTAAATCATAAATCTTAGCTACCCATTGATTTTCTAAATCACTTGGATCTTCAATTAAACTTTCTAACGCTAATAACGCACTTCCAGCAACAATCGGCACATCATCTCCTGGAAATTCATAACTATCTAATGTTTCACGTACTTCTAATTCAACTAGTTCTAATAGTTCTTCATCATCCACCTGATCTTCTTTATTTAGAAAAACAACAATGTTTGGAACACCAACCTGTTTTGCTAATAATAAATGTTCTTTTGTTTGTGGCATTGGACCATCGGCTCCTGAAACTACTAAAATAGCTCCATCCATTTGAGCGGCTCCCGTAATCATATTTTTAACATAATCAGCATGTCCTGGACAATCTACATGTGCATAATGGCGATTTTCTGTTTCGTATTCTACATGAGCTGTATTAATTGTAATACCGCGCGCTTTTTCTTCTGGGGCTGAATCAATTTCATCATATTTTTTACCTGCATTAGCACTAAATTTTTGTAAAGCCATTGTAATAGCTGCAGTTAAGGTTGTTTTACCATGGTCAACATGACCAATTGTTCCAATATTTACATGAGGTTTTGAACGCTCAAATTTAGCACGAGCCATTAAAATAAAAAAGTTAAAAAAGAATCAAATACATTTTGATTTTTGCTGATTATAAAAACAAATTACCATGATGCTTTTTTTACACCGGGCAATAATCCTTGATGGGCCATTTCGCGAAAAACCTGTCTTGATAAACCAAAATCTTGGCTAACCCCTTTTGGACGACCACTAATAAAACAGCGTCGATTTAATCTCACTGCTGAACTATTTTTTGGAAATTTTTGTAAAACGGTGCTAAGATAAAATTTTTGATTAACATTACTTTTAACCAATAAAGTTTTGAAATGTAATCTTCGAGTGTAAAAAAGCTTATGCATTAAAACACGTTTTTTTTGTCGCTCAATCATACTTTTTTTTGCCATAATTTTTTTTTTAAATATTAATCCGACATTCTTTTTTTGGGAAACAAAGGTTTGATTAAATATATGCTATTTAACTCATCATTAAACGTTTAATAAAATAAGTTAAAATTTTTTTATAAACGAAATAGTGAAGTTTATTTTAATAAAAACCACTAATTCAAATAAAAAAATTCAATGCTTTGGCCCATTGAAAATCCGCTGTTTCTAACCCGCGTCTAAAAAAATTTTATTAATTTCCATTGTTTAATTCATTGTTTAATTCAATACTAAGAAGCCTGTTTTTTCTAAAAAAACCTAAAATTAAATAGATTTAAAAAGTTTTATTTCCTTTGAATGGAACAAGAACAAGAACCAAACCAAGACGCAGAATTAAAATTGAAATTTCAATTGAAAGCGCGAGTTTTGGTTTTTAGTATTTTGTCTACGCTATTCTCAAGAGTAAATAAAAGACGTTAAACAAACATCATGTGAACCAAAATAAAATCTACCCCGTTTTATAGATCATACTCGAGTTGTTTAAATTGTGATAAAAAGAAGAACTCTAAAAATAAAAAGACATATAATTTCATTGTTTTTGATTTGGGGTAGAAGGATTCGAACCTCCGAATGCCGAGACCAAAACCCGGTGTCTTACCACTTGACGATACCCCATGCTGAAATAAGATTTCTAAACTTATTATACAGGTTAAGGAAAGTCTTATCTAATAAAGACTTTGTCAAGATAGTAAAGTATTTACATTGGAGGTTTAAAAACAAATTTTTTAGTAAATGTTTAATATCTATAAGTAATTTTTTACACGAAATAAAATAAATACTCAATTTAAAAAATTAAATGTCTTTTTATTTAACCAATGATGTAATAATTAACGTTTATTCAATCATACGATGATAAGTCACAACAGTTGTAGGTAAACTTTTATTTAAATAACGAAAAATCCAGTATTTAAAACATGTATCAATAATAACTGGCAATGTTCCTACAACAAATAAAATAAACGTTTCTCCGAGAGGCCAATTACCTCGATCAATTAAAATTTGTAAAATTAATTCCCAGCCTCTAGGTGAATGATAGCCAACAAGTAAATTAACGGTAAAAATAATCATAACAGATCGGGTAATATCATGTAAGCCAGATAATGATTCTAAAATAACCACCTTTAAAAGAAAAATTTGAGGTCCTGAAGTAGCAACAATAGAGAAAAAAACAGCTAATGTTAAAGCATCTCCAAAAAGCCTAATTAAGGTGTCTATACTTTTTTGATTATATTTGTTTGTTATTTCAACCATTTTATCTTGCAATTTGGATTGAACTCGGGAACCTTCATATTCTAGTGGATGACATCCATTATGTAAAATACAATAGTCAATAGTATACCGTTGAATTTGGTCGTATTCTTTGGTATATAGACTAGGATTAAGAAAAAAATCAAAGTATATTTCACTTTGATAAGCCTCAAATTCTTGATAAGCCTGTTTTTCTAAATAGCGATGTAAAAAAACGTCTGACTGTTTAGTCCATAATTGATGAACAACCGGACTAAAAAGAAAATTGGTAGCTAAAAAATTAGCTAGTAAAGGGACAGCAATAAGTTTAAGCAGCGTATGTAGGGCAATTTGACCGATTCTTCGCTGAAAGAGAAGTTCTTTCAATTGTTCTGGCCAAGTAAAATAAAAATATTGACGAAGAGCTCTCCACGAAACACTCATCAGTGAACTTGGTATTAACGTAATCGGTTCAAACATATAAAACTCAAAACGGTAGTTATTCATGATAAAAAAATTAAAAAAAAAATTAGAAACTTAAAATAAAGTTTCATTAATATATATAAACGAAATAATAAAAAGTAAAAGCATTAACCCCTTTAATTAAAGTTTGTTTTCTTGTTTTTACTTTTGCTTGAAAATTTGATCTGAAACATAAGACAAAAGTAAAAACAAGAAAAACAAGTTTTTAAATTTCATTTAACAAAGGTTTTCCTAAAAACTGAGCAAATTCCGAACCAAGAGTTTCTATTTGTTCTAAACTCATTGGTTTCCCAATACGTGTTAACGGAATTTGGCGTTGTCCTTTCAAACATAAATAAATGGTTCGTTTAGGACTTAACCCTTCTTTTAATTCTAAGCCAACGGCTGAAATGTCATCTAAAGCATAGGTTAAGTCAATACGACGATTCGTTCCTGGAAATCCCCATCGAAAAATTCTAACTAGACCTTGTTGTTTATCAAATAGATTAAACCCTCCTCCAACATTCCATAAAATAGTTAAACTGAGATAAAAGCTAAACAACAAAGCTAATAATCCATAAAAGCTCATAACAAGTCCTTGAGGAAAAAAGGTGATCGCTTCTGCATGAATAAAAGGTAATAAATTGTGTTGTTGTTGACTTGAAATGCCTGTTAATAAAAAACCAAACCCCCCTAAGCCGATAAATAAAGCCCAAATGTAATTGCTAGGTCTACGTGATCCAACAACAATATAGCGACGCATTAATTCGTTAGTCATAAGTAAGTATTAAAATAAAAAATAAATATTGCAAAAGGCTACTATAAGCTAAGCCCTTGGGTACGATGTGGTGTACCTTGATTAAATAAAATAAGCTCGGTTAAGGCATTTTTTAAATGCTTCCGTTGAACAATTAAATCCAGCATACCATGTTCCATTAAATATTCAGCCGTTTGAAAATTATCGGGTAAATATTCTCCTAAAGTTTGTTCAATAACACGACGTCCAGCAAATCCAATAATAGCTTGAGGCTCACCAATAACGATATCACCAAGCATTGCAAAACTTGCCGTAACACCTCCTGTCGTTGGGGATGTTAATATGGAAATATAAAATAAACCACAACGTTTTTGAAAATTATAAAGGGCTGCGGAAATTTTAGCCATTTGCATTAAACTTAATACACCTTCTTGCATTCGTGCTCCACCCGATGCACAAACCATAATCAATGTTAATCCATTTTTAGTCGCATATTCAATTAAACGCGTAATTTTCTCACCAACAGCTGAACCCATACTGCCCCCCATAAAATCAAAAGTCATAACGCCCAAAGCAACTGGACAACCATTAATTAAACCTGTTCCCGTTTGTACGGCTTCTTGAAAACCTGTTCTTTCTTGAGAATCTTCTAATCTTTGTTTATAAGTTTTATTATCTTTAAACTTTAGAGGATCCGCCGAGGATACCAACTCTTGCATTGGGCGCCAAGTACCTTTGTCAATTAAACTTTCAAGACGGTCAAAAGTATTAATGCGTAAATAAGTATCGCAGCCTGAACAAATAAAATGGTCATCTTTTAATGTCGCTAAATAAAGTATAAGTCCGCAAAAATCGCAACGCGTCCATAATGGATAAACCCGTAAAGCTTCTTCTGGACTCAACGGTGGAGATGGATGTAATAATTCATATTCATCTTCACGGTTTCTTCGAATCCAATTTAAAATCCCTAGTTTTCTGTTTGGTCCTTTTTTCATTGTTTTATAGTTAAAATTAAAATTAAATAGATGCGGCTACTTGGTCAACTAGACCATAGCCTTTGGCTTCTCTGGCCGATAAATATTGATCTCGTTTCATGTCTTTTTTTATTTGATTTGGCGTTTGGCCCGTCCGTTCAGAATAAACGCTGACAACTTCTTCATTCATTCTTAACATTTCTCGGGCTTCTGATAAAACAGAAGAGGTTTGACCTCGACTTCCGCCTCCGGATTGATGCAACATTACGCGAGTATTTGGTAACGCAATACGTAAACCCCTACTGCCACTGGTTAAAACAAAAGAAGCCATTGATGCTGCTGTTCCCACACAAATAGTGGTTACATCAGCTTCAACAATACTCATTACATCTGAAACACCAATACCGCATGTGACTGAACCACCAGGCGAATTAATATACATAAACAAGCCTAATGTTTCATCTTCAGCATTTAAATACACCATTAAACCAATTAATTGATTGGCTAACTCTGCATTTAAATCCTGACATAGAAATAATAGCCGTTCCCTATATAACCTATTATAAAGATCCACCCATTCAGCATACGCATCATCGGAAAATTTATAAGGTACTTTTGGAACGCCTACGGGCATAAAAACCTTATGATCAAATATTGTTTACAATTATCTAAAATTTCTTATTATGACTATTTATACGATTATTAACTTAGACGAATTTTTTTTAATTTTCTAGTTACTAAGATATAAATAACAAAATAAAATCAATTGAAAATATTGTTTTTCTTCAGTGTTTCAACATTCTACAAGTGACTTAAACTTCAAAACACTTTTTAATCAGTCTTTCAGTTTTAAATTGATTTTTGAAATAATTCTGTAATTGAAGTACACACAAATATCGACCTTTGTTTAATCCCTTTGATTTAAAAACACGTGATCAAAAACACCAATTCATAGCTTTAATTTTTTATTTAGGCTATATTTTAAATTAAAAAATATACACTAAAGATAAAAGTAAATTTTTTGTTCGAACCTTAAAGAAAAAACCTCCGGATCATAATTTTCAATAATAAAAACAAAAATACCGTTTTTGTTTTTGGCAACCAAGTACCAGATTTGAACTGATTATTAAATTACGTAACTTTAATATTTAACTGCTGACAGTTTCTTGGCTAATAAATAATATTCAATTTATTTTTTAAATTTAGTTTGCAATTGTACTACAAAATTCAGTTTTTATTTGTTCAACTTAACGCTTTCAATGTTAAGTTTTCAATTAAATTGAAAACTTAACATTGAAAAAAAGCAAGAACTCAATTTATTTTTTATTTTTATTCTAAAATAGATTCTCGATAGATTTTAAATAGATCTAAATAGATATTAAATTTATTATTTTAAAATATGAGTGTTTAATAGTAACAAAAAAAATTATTTTATACACGTTCTTTGAACAGTACTTAATAAATCATTTGAAATTATATAACCGATTTGAATAAAAAAACGCATTTCATATTTATAATTTTGAAAACTAAAACGATATTTAAAAAATAAACTGATAATTTAAAAATTATTTAAACATTAGATTTTTTAATAAAAAAAAATAATAATTCAACTAAAGTTTATCTTTGGAAACGTTTTAAATAGAAAATAACCGAATTTTATAACTCAACTTTAAGTTGAGTTATAAATAAAAGAATTGAAAAATTTGGTTAATCGCGTTGTTTTAATTCGAAACAATGTAAAATGTATTTTTAAAACCAAAGCGTTTCACACAAGTGATTCACACGTTTTAATTGTTTCTGAAAAACGTTAGAATTAGTCTAATGGTTGCATTGAAAGTACTGGTTCGCCTTCACGATCAATACCTTTTTCAAACCCTGCTGCAGCAGCACGAGCTCGTCCAGCGTGCCATAAATGACCAATAAAGAAGAAGAAGCCTAATACGAAATGTGAACAAGCTAACCATGAACGCGGGCTTACAAAGTTTACCGCATTAATTTCGGTAGCTACACCACCTACAGAGTTTAATGATCCTAAAGGTGCATGTGTCATATATTCCGCAGCTCTACGTTCTTGCCATGGTTGAATATCAGTTTTTAATTTTGATAAATCTAAACCATTTGGTCCACGTAATGGTTCTAACCAAGGTCCTCGGAAATCCCAGAAACGCATTGTTTCACCACCGAAAATGATTTCTCCAGTTGGTGAACGCATTAAATACTTACCTAAACCCGTAGGTCCCTGTGCAGATGCTACGTTAGCACCTAAACGTTGGTCACGAACTAAGAAAGTAAATGCTTGACTTTGTGATGCTTCAGGCATTTATGTTTACTTTATTTGTTAATTAAAGTTTAAATTTTTTTGAATTTACTTTAAATTTCTTTAAAGATCAGACTATGTCATTTTCACTTGGTCTTGTTTTTACTTTTAATTAATGGATAAAGTAAAAATAGTTAAATTTGTGAAAATTTAACGTTTCAATTAAAACATATTTAATTTCTATTTTATTTTTTTAATTCATTTAATATTTCACTAAAGTAATCAAATCAAAACTTTAATTTTTATTTTCTTGTTACAAATAGTATAAATAGAAATTAAAAAAAATAAAAATTAGTCGTTCGACCATATTTTTTAAACAAAACAATAATTAAGGTTTGTTTTAGACAAACAGCGTCTTCTAATAGTACTTGAACTTTGTTTTGTATGTTTTGCTGCTGCTGCCATCGAAACATACGTTATGCCATTTATACTACAAGGTTTTGATTTTTTAGATTGTACCGTTTCTTGTTTTGTTAGCTCGGTAGTTATAAAATTATAGTTTTGATTTTTTCGATCACGACATTTGCGTGTTATATTTGTTCGTAATTCTTTTACAATTCTGGCAGCCTCTCTTAAACTAAGATAAATTTTATCATTTATTTTAACTTTTTGGTAAGTTTGATGCCATGTACTACGAGTTAAACAATGGTAACAATGTTTGCCTTTGTTTTTACTTAGTTTAGAAATTAGCCTTTGTTCAATTGTTTTTCGTTTTTTTGCATTTGCATATACTGGTCCTATCCTTAATGCTTGAAATATAAAAGCTTCTTTTCCATAACAATTAAAATCTTTCTGCAAAGCGAGACAATCATGGCGTTGGCCTTCTAAATTATCACTATGACGACCTAAACGATTTAAAATATTTGTAGATTCATAAATCTTATTAGTAATTGAGTTTATAATTGCATATAAACCGGGCGTAAATAGACCGCAAACGTTCATTTTTGTTAGATTCATATTATAGTTGTTAAATAAAGTTTTGTTAAATAAAGTTGGTACGAGATTGATTAATTTTAACCTTTTCTCGTTTAATAAAAATTTTTAAAAAGCATCGCTGCTAATACTGGCCTAAATTACCAGTCGGTCCGAAGAATTCACTTGGATAAGCTGTGTTGTTGAACCATGAGAAGTTACAAGCAATGAAACCCATTGTTGCAATGGCTGCTAAACTGTACGATAAGTAAGCTTCACCAGACCAAACAAAGGCACGTCGTGCCCAAGCCCATGGTTTTGTTAAAATGTGCCAAATCATATGATGTTACATTTAATTTAAAATTTCTTTTTAACTTTAAAAAGATCAGACTACGGTTTCAGTTTTTTAATTCTTTCAGTGCCATTTTTTAGATGGCCATTTTGAACGCATACTTGGAAAATTAAGTATTATTGGACCAATTAGGTCTTCTAATAGAGGAAAACTTTTTGCCGATATTGCAATTATAGGTTGTTTTTTATTTAAACGCACATTTGTTAACAAATCAAATTTTTGATTTAGTAAATTTGAAAAATATTTAACTTCATGGTATTTATAACCATGTGTACATAAAATTAAATGACAACAGTTTTTAACCGAGCATGTGCCATCATCCATATACCAATACGCTAATGCTGTTGGTGTTAATAGCGAGTCAAACACATTCAAATTTTTAGTAAGTGTTTTTTTACTCTGATCAAGAGAATAAAAAATAGACTCGTGCATATCAAAAGCAGAGCTAACACGTGTTTGAAACCCTATACTAGTGCTGTTTTTTTTATGTTTTAAAGTTAGATAATCGTATGTTTTTAAGCCATATGGTTTAATTAGCGGTTTTGAAATAAAACATAATTGCGTATTTTGTGTTTTATATTGATTAAATAAATGCGAAGCATAATCACACCTTTTTATATTTTGAGCAAAACGAAGCCTCGAATGTTTGCATTTTCCCGGGTTTTGTAAATTCCCGTCTCCTAATAAAATTCCGGTAGTGATTTCAAGTAGTAAAGGTGTTAGTTTTTCGTTTGGTAATGTTGTCATAATGAAAGTGTTATTATTATATTTATATTAAAAAAATGTGAGATTTTGAAGAAATTCTATAGAATTTAGTCGTTGAACGTTTTTTTGCAGTATTTGTCAGTTAAAAAAAATGACAAAATACATTGCATAATGTTCGCTGCAAATAGATTATCTGATGATTCTCTTTAACTTGAGTCTAAAGTTCTAAAGTTCTAAAGTTAAAAATAAAAATTTTTTTGCAATTAGTCTCATTTAAGTTTAAATCTTGCTGCTTAAAGGTGGCCTTTAGACCACCAAAGATTTCAATTGTACCGATCCAAATGTGACCACCAATGATATCTTCCATGTTATCTACGGAACAAATCCAGCCGTCACCTCCGAAAGGTGATTTTAATAGGTAACCGAAAATAACTCCCGGGTTAATTGTTGGCGATGTGATCGTACGAACGTCTCCCATTTAAATTTAAGCAAATCCATTAAGGTTGGCTTTGCATTAATGCATATGCTATATATTACTATATAGATTAGACTATATCTTAACCGTTATTAATTAAAATAAAGGTTTCTATTGTTTCAAAATCAATGTTAAAGATTTTTAAATTATTAGTCTTTAAACTTTTTAATTAGTTTATTTTTTTCCACCTAATCCAAAGATTGGATGAACTTCGAACCCGATAATAAACTTGATGAATATCTTCTGCTAGTCTTGCTTTAACAACTTCTTCAGCTCCATGATAAAGTTTATTATCTACTTGATACGTTGTTGTTGTAAAACCTTGACGTTTTTTTGTTTTTAAATAATACACGTAATTAGGCCACTTTGAACTTTTTAGTCTAAAAAAAACTTGTCTTTGGTTTTTAGCCAATCCTGCTTTTACCACGGTTTTCCAACCATTATATTTTTGACCATTAATTAAAAAAATATCACTTTGACTCCGTTTTTCAATTAATTTAATTTGATCTTTATATTTACCAAAAGGCGAAATAAACAACCGCCGAAAATGACTTTCGGAATAAATTTTTTTTTCAGTCTGTTTAATATAAAGTCGAAGTTCTTTAATAGTATTAAAGGTTTTATTTTTATAACAATAGGAGCCATAAAAAGGTTTTTGAGAATTTCGAACGTCAAAATTATAACGCGATTGTTTAGGTAAACTTTGTATAAGTTTTTTTTCTATTTTTTTTCGAGTTGACGTTTTTATAAGTTTTGAACCGCTATAAACAACAAAAGCTTCAAAGTTTAAAAAACCATACGTATTAAAATCTTTTTGTAAACTTAGACAATGATGCGTTTGGTTTTTTAACGTCGTAAAATGTTTACCAATACGGTCCAAACAATTATTACTTTCGCCGACGTAAATTTTGTTATTTTGTAAACATATTATTTTGTAAACACCCGCTTGACAAAATACCGCTAAATTGATATCTGTTCGCAATAAAGGCAATTGATTTAATTGAGTCATAATAAAATTGAAAAATATAAATTAAAAATATAGATTTATTGATGTTTAAGTTCTTGTTTTAATTAGATTAGGTTTATAATATTACTTAAAAAGTATGGAATTGTTTAATAAGTTTTTGCTTTTGCTCTGACTTTTGGACTTTTTTGCTTGTATTTTTGAACATACTGTCATATCAAAACTTTGTTTAAAAGGGAGCATAAAAGTAAAACCTTCGGTCAAAAGCAAGGTATATTAGCAAAGTTAAAGTTTTTCCATTTAAATAGATAAATATTCATTTTGTAATGAAAGAGGCTTTAGCGCTACCCCCGACTGCCCAACAGTCATATACGCCACCAAAGTACATAGCTTTCCAAACTAGTAACCATGCACCAATACCTAAAATAATTAGGTGAATACCTAAAATAGTAGACATTTTGTTTTTGTCTTTCCAAACATAGGCGAAGAATGGGAAAGACTCTTCTAATGTTTCAGGTCCAATTAAACTGTGGTATACACCACCAAAACCTAAAACAGCTGATGAAATTAAATGTAATACACCACATACAAAGTAGGGGAATGTATCAATAACTTCACCACCTGGTCCAACACCATAACCTAATGTTGCTAAATGAGGAAGTAAAATTAATCCTTGCTCATACATTGGTTTTTCTGGGATGAAATGAGCAACTTCAAATAAGTTCATTGCTCCAGCCCAAAATACGATTAAACCAGCGTGCGCAACATGCGCACCTAATAATTTACCTGATAAATTAATCAAACGGGCATTACCTGACCACCAAGCAAAACCAGTTGATTCTTGATCGCGACCACCTACACTTAAAGCACCGTTATAAAGTGTCATATTATTGAACGTTTATAGAGCGTTTCCACGAGGTAAACAACACTTTATTTGGCTACATTAATTCCAAACTTAATTTACTTTTTTTTGTTTTTGAATTTTAAAATTCAAATAAAACTTTCGTTTCAAAACAAATAATTACTTTTACTTTTAAAAAATAAAGTTGAAAAGCTTATTAATCTTTATATGACTATAAAGTTAAGAATATATTTTTAAGCTTTAACACAACTTAATTCTTGTTTTCGATAAATGGTTTTTATCGAATTCCTTAAAATTTGCCACAAAATTATTTTACTCCATTTTAGATTTTACTTTGATTTTCTGTTTTTAGTTAAAAACCTTTTCGAGGTAAAAGCAAAAGTAAAAAGAAGGTTTTTAATTAAGCGAAGGAATATTCGTTAGACCTTTTTTTGTATTAAATGCCAAGTTTTCCATTTTTTGGATCTACAACGTTCTCGAACTTGTTTTGTAGATTTTGCTAAATTTGCTTTGACAACATCAGAAGTCGAATAAAAATGTTTATCATTAATTAAAACTTCATAATGATTAAAATTAGTTACTTGTATAACTTCTAGGCGTTGATAATTTTGATTTGTTGGATCATCTAGTCGTCTTCTTAAAGTACGTACATCTAAATTCAATTGCCGAGAAGCTTCTGAAATACTATCATAAATCTTATTATTGATGGCAACGCGATGACGAGTAGCTCGTTTAGTAAAATTATGAGGTTTCACAACATTATATAAATTTTTTGAAATCTTTTTTTTAATAAACGTTTGTTCAATAAGTAAACGTTTTTGACTATCATTTTCCAAGCAAAGACTTTTAAAAATAAAGCTTTTAGCACCATAAAAATTAAAATATTTTTGTAATTTTAAACAATCATGAGTGGGGTTTTGTAAATGATAAAAATGATCGGTCCAACGTTTTAAAAAAGAGAATGTTTGGCCATAATAAACTTTATGGGTAGCGGTACAATTAATTTTATAAACACCTGCTTTGTCAAAATCAAATAAATTAATATCATTCGATTTCGACTGTAATACTAATTGATTAGTTGTATTTTTAGGCTGTGAAGTTGAAGGTATTTTGTTGTATAATTGTAAAAAAAACGTTTTTTTTAGATAATATGATTCTAATTTTCGACGTTTATTTTCATTTTGTTCAATTATAAGTATTTCAAACCGAAAATTGTCAATGCCATAAGAATCAAAATCTTTTTGTAATAAATTAGAATGATTACGCTTTTTTAATTTTTCAATGTGCTGTTTACAACGGCGAAAAAAACAACAAGTTTGGCCATAATAGACACGATTGTTTTTTAAACAAATAATTCGATAAATACCGCCTTTTAAAAGTTCGGTCGCTTTTGCTGTTAATTTCATTTAAAGTTTTTTTTCTTTTCTATTTACTAATAAAAAATGGCTATGCATAAATATAAAATATTGGTACGGGATAAACAAAAATACTATGTATTTTATATTTCCCGTTTAAAGAATGATTAGCGATTTTATTATTAAAAAGCGAGGCCTTACTACTAACCTCTTCTGGGAAAATTAAAGTTTCATGTGGTTGGTCTTGAGCCGCCATCCACGCACGAATTCCTTCGTTTAATAATTGGTTTTTTGTATAGAACGTTTCGAATTCAGGATCTTCGGCAGCTCGAATTTCTTGACTTACGAAATCATAAGCACGTAAGTTTAAAGCTAAACCTACAACTCCTAAAGCACTCATCCATAATCCAGTAACTGGTACAAATAACATAAAGAAATGTAACCAACGTTTGTTTGAGAAAGCTACACCGAAAATTTGAGCATAGGTGTTGAAAAAAATTGTTTATTTTTTTAAAGAAACTTATTTTTCTTTCCTTGAATCACTTTAAGGATCAGACTATATATTCATTCATTTTATCATTATAATGCATGCGTATTTTTTTGAAGCTAAACAGTTGCTTCTATGTTTTTTTTAAACTAGTCGTTAAACATAAATAGGTCTTTTTTTCATTTTTTAATTTCTTTTTCAAACAAAAACTAAATATTTAGTTAAACCATTGAAAACTATTAAACTTTTGCTTATTGTTGCAACGTTGACGTATTGTTTTTCGGCTTAAATTTAGTTTTTGACTTGCTTCACTTAATGATTCATAATAATAACCATCAATAACTACAGGTTTTCGACGATTTGTTTCCTTAACGCTAGCACTAACAGTTTGTTTTATTTGATTTCTAGTTGAAACAGTCAAATTTAATGGATGAATCTCTGGTTCACGATAAATCCAATTGTTATACTTATTATAACGTTGATTAGGCTGAAGAGTGTCAAGAATAAGAACTTCAAAATGTCGACGCATTTTTAAATCAGCGTTTGTTCCAAATAACAGCTTTTTAAATAAAAAAGTATTTTGCCCATAAATATTAAAGTCTTGTTGCAAATAAATATTTTCATGTATATTACGTTTTAGCTTGTTTTTGTGGGCAAGTAACCGACTGTTTACATTCGAACTTTGCCCAATGTAGTGTCGTTGTGTCGTTAAACAAGTTATAATATAAAGCCCCGATTTCGTAACACCAAAAAAAAATGGTATATAAGTAAAATTCATAGTAATTTAGTTAAAAAATAAATAATAATAAAAGAAATAGATTGATATCTATTAAAATAAATTTACGCTATTAAGTATGGAATTTCTTTTCTGTAAAAATTTTTCCATTTAAATACGGTTTCAATGCAAAGCAAAGTGGCAATTTACCAAAAACGGTTTGCTGTACATGTAGTTAAAAAGGTTTTTGAATACCCGTTTCACTTTTGTTTAATAATTTTATTTATAATTCAAATAAAAAAAAGATCAAACAAAAGTTAGGCCAAGTCTCTAGACTAGGATCAGACTATATTTTCAACTTTTAAAAAATAAAAGCTGCTTACTATTTCAAGTAGAATTGTTATTTATCTTTATTTTTTTGATCAATCATTTTAAAAGCGAAAAACTTTTATTTTGTGAGTTAAGTAAATAAAAATTTAATTAATTCTTTTTTAAATGTATTGTAGCTTGTACTTGTTAACAAAAGCGATAGTCGTTTGACTAATATATATAAAAAAAAATTTATAAAAATTGAAAATTTTCAAATCTTTGAGTATCATTACAACGTTCACGAATTAAACGACGATTTAAGCCTATTTGTCTTGAAGCCTCACTAATAGATTCATAATAATATCCGTCAATTAATACAGCTTTAGAACGTTGACTATTGGACTGGCCTGCATTGTTTTTACTAATAAGTTTTTTTGTTTTTTCTGTATGTGTACGCCCTTTAAATCCTGCATCATGGCCAAATTTAGCAAAACTTTGTAACAATTTTGCTTCGATTGTATGTTTTTTTCCATAAAATGGGTTCAATTCGTTTTTAGGGCCATTAATATAAATATTGTAAGTTTGGCCTTTAGTTAAAGTTAGTAAAATTAATTGTTCTAGTTTCAAACGTTTATTTTTTAACTGATGTGTACCAAATAACAAATTTTCGAATTGAAAATTGTGTTCGCCGTAATGGTTAAAATCTTGTTGCAGAAATAAATTTTCATGTTTTTGATGGCGCAAACAATTTAAATGCTTATTTAAACGCGATTTTACATTACTAGATTGACCAATGTAATGTTTATTATTTTTAATGCAAGTAATACGATACAAACCAGGTTTTGTAAATCCGAATAGGGCCTCTTTGTTTTTTAAGAACGTCATATGTTTTTTTAATTTAAATTTTTTATTACATTTAGTACAGAATTTTTCGTTTGTTTCGAATTTTTTCTGTTTAAGAAAGTTTTTTTTATCAATTAGATATAAAATGGCTAACGTTTAACCATGGAATAAGTTTCTTCGGCTTGTGTCGGGTTGAAGGCACGGAAAGTGTTTGCTCCATCACCATCTTCAAAGATAGTGTTTTCAACCGTTGCTCCATGAATGGCACATAATAATGCTGCACCTAATACACCTGCAACTCCCATCATATGAAATGGGTTTAGGGTCCAGTTATGGAACCCTTGGAAGAATAAGCTTAAGTTTGTTATAAATTTTAAATTATAACCTTTGATTTTTAAAAAAGTTAACGTTTTATTAACCTTAATTTCAAAGTATCGGACTATGTAATCAATAAAAAAAAAAAGAATTAAAAGCTATTTCTATTTTTGGTTTAAATACTGATAATTATTTCTCAAAATAATTATCAGTATTTATTTAATTTTATCTTTTTTTAATATTGTCAAATGTTCTTGGAAATTTTACAATTTCTAATCTCTGTACTATATTTTTTATTGAAGCTTTATTGGTTATTTTGGTATAATTATAGAAATTAAAAAGATTTTTTATTTCGTGAATAACCGCAACAGGGACAACCTGTTTTCGCTTTTTTATAATTGGTAAAAGTAGTAGAATGAGTTTTCTTATGTTTAGTACAAAAAATTTTAAGTAGTGAATGAGCATTTTGGTAATTTGCTTTTAAAACTTTATGTCCACGTTTTTGGGCTAATGTGTAGACTTCATTTACTTTACTTTGTTGAATTGTAAATTGTTTCAATAACTGTAAATTTAGCTCAAGATCATCTTTTTTTATGTGTCGTTTAAAATTAGTAGCATATTCAATTTGACAAAAATGCTGAAATTGTGCTAGTGTATTTTTTCCAAAACCATAATTCTCGTGAAATTTTTTATGTACACTGCGTTTTAAAGCGACCCCATTAGAAACCACGTAACGAAAATTCACATTATCTGACCAAGAATAAAGATGATGACAAACTAAAGGATCTTCGGCTGTTGTTTTTAAATTTGTTAGAAAACACCGAAAACTCGTTTGTTCTAATACAGCTTGCTTCCAAGCCTTTAATCGTTGAATTTCTTTTGAATCTGTAACACGTGTATTCCCTAATCCATGTTTATAAGATGGATGTTTGGAGCCTGTTTTACCTTTTAACCAAGGGGTATAAGTTTTTGGTTTATTTTTCTGTGCTAAAGAAATTTTTTTACAAATTTCTTTTGAACGTGGTTTAATCCAGACTTCTTTCGCGCAACATAAACAACCCCATTTTGAATAAATATATTTTTTATATGTTGTTTTGTTATGCGTTTTATAGAGCAAACAAAAAAATTCTAAGTTAGATTTAATACCATTATAAGTCTGTGTTAATAATTGATGTTGTTGTTGGTCTGCTAGATACTGGGCTTTCGCTAAAATTGTTTGAGTTTTTAATTTTGACATGTTTATAAAGATTTTCTTGAATTCATTTGATTTTCAACTACAATAAGTGTAACTGTCACCTTTGATGAAACGGAAAATTGCTGCAACACCAAAGCTTGGTGCAAAGAACCAACCAGATTGACCTAATGGGTAGATTAAGAAAACTGAAGTAAATACAGCAATTGGACCAGAAAATGCGATTGCGTTATATGGACGAATTTTAACGGCACGCGCGATTTCGAATTGTCGTAACATAAAACCAATTAAACCAAATGCACCGTGTAATGCAACAAACGTCCATAAGCCGCCTAATTGACACCAACGAGTGAAATCACCTTGTGCTTCAGGACCCCATAATAATAATAATGAGTGACCCATACAGTTTGGTGGCGTAGATACGGCAGCAGTTAAAAAGTTACATCCTTCTAAGTATGAACTTGCTAACCCATGAGTATACCACGATGTTACGAAAGTTGTTCCTGTTAACCACCCACCTAATGCAAAATATGCACATGGTAAAAGAAGTAATCCAGACCAACCAACAAATACGAAACGGTCACGACGTAACCAATCATCCATTAAATCAAATAAGCCGCGTTTTTCGTCGGACTTACCGATAGCAATCGTCATTTAATGACCGATAAAAATGTAGTTATCTAATATTAACTTTGAATGTTTAATTTTAAAGACCATCAAAATAGAAAAGTTTAAATTTAAACGCTAATAACAAAAGCTTTTCATTTGTTTTGTAGAGCGTAGACTCTGCCAAACATTTTAGTGTTTATCTTTATGCGCCAAACAAAGCATACACTAAAACAGCAAAAATTGTACTTTTTGATTTTTTCCAACACGCAAAAAACAGACAAATGATACTATTTATTGAATACATTTTATTTTAAGCAACAATCAATTATTTGTATATTTTTAGTATTTAAATTTAATAACAATATTTTTAAATGTAGTTTTATTTAAATACTAGTTTATTAATAATATCAAACGCTAAATTTAAATTTATAAATCACAAATAAAAATCAGAGACTTTTAAAATACGTGTGTTAGATGTAATAAATAAAGAATAAAAATTATAGCCTTTGAAAAAAATACCCATTAACAAAACAAAAAACACAAACGTTTTAAATAATTATATTATATTAACAAACTACCTTAATTTTTGCGTCCGTATACTTTTATATTATATTTAACCAAATATTAGATTTACTTAATTATAAAATATTTTAACTGTTTCTTAATTAAACAGTTAAATTAAGTAACCACAACTAATTAATTAGAAAAAGCTTAATAAACTTTACTTTATAAAACCTTATACTAAACGTTTTATAAGTGCTAATAAAAATACGGGCAACCTGTATGTTTCTAATTGAAAAAATCACTAAAGTTATTATTTAGTGTAGAATTAATAAAATTTTAACACTTTACAACACTTATTTATTTAACACTTATTTATTTAACACTTACTATGACTAGAATTAAACGCGGATTTGTTGCACGCAAACGCCGTAAAAAAATATTAAACATGGCAAAAGGATTTCGAGGAAGCAGTTCGAATTTGTTTAGACCTGCTATGCAAAGAGTAATGAAAGCCTTATTATTTGGTTATGCACATAGACGCTTAAAAAAACGTATTTTTCGTAAGCTGTGGATCGTTCGAGTTAATGTAGCCGTACGTTCTTTTAATTCGAATTTAACGTATAATCAATTTATGTTTGCATTAAAAACTAACAATTGTCAATTGAATCGCAAATGGTTAAGTCAATTAGCTGTTCGTGAGCCTGCTATTTTTAAAAAAAGTTTTTTAGATAAAGCAATCGCAATCGGATACGATGATAAAAACACTAGTAAATCAGACGACTTACAGTTTATAAGTACTGAAACTAGTTCATCAAATACAAGTCAGGCGACCGTAATACGTTTATCGAATAGTTCAAACGGTTCAACACCTTCATCGAATGATTCAGGACCGTCAACAAACGGTTCAACCCCTTTATCGAATGATTCAGGACCGTCAACAAACGGTTCAACCCCTTCATCGAATGATTCAGGACCGTCAACAAATGGTTCAACGCCAAATTAAAAAAGATATAAATTTATTTATGAAAATTTTAACTTATTTTATGTGTATTTTAAATCAAATATTAGACCAAAAACTTTATTATGGGGCAAAAATAATAATAACAAAATTTCACGATTTAAATGTTCTACTAAAAATAACACTTCTTTTCGCAAAAAAGGTATTTATTAATTTAAAAAGTTATTAATCCAATTTAAGAAGTTGTTAATACTAAAATTTAATTAATTTTATAATGACTTATTTGAGACAGATTTGTTAAAATAGTAATTAAATGTATTGTTTAAAATAGGTAGTTTGTTTATTTTAATTATTATAATATATATTTTTGTTAACTAAATAGTTCAATTTTACTCTTTTAAACAATTTTTTAAGAGAAAGTTTATTATCTAATAAATGCTTTTAAATTCCGTAATCACTGAAAACGAAGAAAACAAACATTAATCTTTTAACTAAAAATTTTTTATACCTTTGAGACCCTTTTTAATTCATTTTTTAAATTAAAAATATAAATTTTTATGTTTAACTACAAACTAGAAACCTTTTCAAAAACCCCTTTCATTGATTATTAAATCAAATTTATTTAAAATGTTAGAAGTTAAAAATGCAAACGATTTCAAAAGAAGAAAAGTTCAAGTTAATAAAAGATTCTATTCCAGAATCACAAAAAAAACCTGTACCTGGTTTAGTAGATCGCCCGCTTCGTCCACTAAAGAGACCTGCCTTACCAAAAGGACGAAGAGCTCGTGATAAACAAAATAAACAAGGGCCCACTGTACGAAGAAAACGTAAAGTTTTTCGTAAACAGAAAGGTTATAGAAGACGAAAAAAACAAAAATATAAACCGGAGCCTATTGTACTTAGTTTACCAACTCCTGGCTTTTTCCCAATGCGTAACGGTGTTCCAATCCGTAAAGTTGAGGAACCAATGCCAAAAGGTTTATTAGATTATAAAAATTTACCTTTATTGCGTCAGTATTTAACTGTGCAAGGTAAAATTCGGAGCAGAAAAAAAACCCGTTTGACCAGTAAAGAGCAACGTAAAGTTGCTGATGCTATAAAAACGGCAAGAACATTAGCTTTTTTACCTTTTATTCGACGATAAAAAGAATTGGTTCTTTTGCCTTTGCTTTTGATATGGATTTTAAATTAAATTTTTTGTTCAAAAGTCAAACGTAAAAGAAATAAAAGGTATAAAACAAATAAATTTTATTTTTTTGCTTGTTTACATTTGTTATTGCTTATTTTTGTTTTTATCATAAAAACCTTGTTCAAAGTTCAAAAAAAGTACAAAATAAAAAAGGTTTTTACTACATTTTTAATTAAACTAATTATAATAAAAGTTTTTAACTAAAATAAAATAAAAAACGGAGTAACAGATGAAATAAAAAATTACTTTAAAATAGACTACAAATAAAAAGTATTAAACAAACAAAAATAATCGTTGTAAAATATTAAATAAAAAAGTTTAATTAACAAAGGGATTCAAAGTAAAAAAATAAAAAATGTGCTCAAATTAAATTTTTGATTTTAATTTGAGCACAAACAATATTATAATAATTTTTTAAATTTTTCATCATGAGTAGATATCGTGGTCCTCGCCGTAGACTAATTAGAAAACTAGACAATTTACCTGGTTTAACCAATAAACGTATTGTGCATCCAAAATTTCAAGGTCGTAAAAAGAATAGCGGTGAAGATGTTAAAACTCCGGGTCAACACGGTAAACCCATCAAGGTTTTTGTTAAACGACTATCCGCTTATGGTTTAAGATTAATAGAAAAACAAAAAGTACGTTTTAATTATCATTTAACAGAAAATCAATTAGTTCGTTACGTTAATCAAGCAAAACGCTCTAATAAAGGCACAGGTGATGTATTATTAAATTTACTTGAAATGCGATTAGACAATATTATTTATAGGTTAGGTATGGCGCCAACAATTGTAGCTGCGCGTCAATTGGTAACTCATGGACATGTTTTAGTCAACCAAAAAAAAGTGAATATTCCCAGCTATAGCTGTAAGACCAAAGATGCTATTTCTATTCGAAAAGCATCAGGTCCTCAAAGACTAGTTAAAAATAGTTTAAAAGCTAAAGATCAGGCTTCGAAGAAAAAAACACCTGTTTCTAAAATCGCTGGGTCTAAGAAAAAGCGTTGGCAATCAAAATCCGGCTCGAAAATTAACCAGAGACCAGAATCTAGTAAAATAAAATGGCGACCACCAAGACATTTAGATTTAAATAGGAAAAATTTAACAGCTATTGTTAAACGAAGCGCAAGTGCTAAAACTGTTCCATTTGAAATTAATGAGTTACTGGTTGTTGAATTTTATTCACAAAATTAATTAACTTTTTGATCAAGCTTTCGAGCACTAAAAGAAAACTTTAATCAAAAATTGAATAAACTTTAATAAAACAAAATTTTTATCTATGTTTTTAGTTCTGTGACATATAACTTACGAAATTAAAGTAAGGGTTATGTTTACTTATTTGTTAACTAAATTTTAATAGCTGGTTTATTTTTCTTTTGCTCTTAGAAGTTTAACTTTTATTGTTTTAAAAACAAAATGAAGTATTTTAAGAGCAAAAGAGTAAATAACTAATTCAGCCTACTTTTAATTACATGCATATTTTTACATGCTTACACAAATTTTTATTGGATTAACATCTATGAAACCTATTCTTTTTAATCAAAGAAAACAAAGGTTAGAAGCAACATTAAAAACCAAAAAGGATTTGGATCGGTTAAATTCTACAATTACGGTGAATTCGAGCTCTAGTAAAATGACTACCATTGCTCCACCTAAGCCCATTATTGTACCAAATTACCCACCTAAAGGGCCTATACCAATACTTCCTGAGCTTGAACCAAACGAAGTATTTCCTTCTTTTGAGCCAAAGCGAGTGAATAAACCATCGCGTGTTCCTGACTTAATACCGTCAGAACCTTCCAAAGTTCCCACGTTTCCAGGCCCAAGTAAGCCGAATGAAACCAGACCCACAAAAAAACCTTTAAAAAAACCAACACCTCAAAGAAAAGTTAGACCAAAACGAATTGCCAATCCGGAAACAGACCCTTTAAAAAACCCGGAGCCTATAGAAATACCTTCGCATTCTCCAGACGAAACAAGAAAACCAAAAAGGTTTCGTCGACGTCGTGGAAATAAAAAAAAGGTGATGATTAATTTAACTAAATTTAATTTTACTTCAAAACAATTAACAGATATCTGTAAAAAATTTCCAATTTTTGAGGCAGATCCTAAATCAAAATTGAAATTTAAACCAGATCCTGAAGCAAACAAAATTGAACCCGGGATGGCCAGAGGACTTGGACGAAGAAAATCATCTATTGCTCAAGTCAAATTAACGTCAGGTAGCGGTAGTATTATGATTAACGGAAAATCAGCAGTTAAATATTTACAAGACAATACTTTTCTACTTACGAGAATTGAGGCACCGTTATATTTTTTACAATTAAACGATGATGTTTCCCTTTCTATTAAAGTAGCAGGTGGCGGTTTAATTGGTCAAGCAGATGCTATTAAATTAGGTATTAGTCGAGCACTTTGTAACTATAATATGGACTATCGCTATCCTTTACGAAATAAAGGCTATTTAACTCGTGATGCAAGAGTAAAAGAACGAAAAAAATATGGCTTAAAAAAAGCACGAAAAGCACCACAATATTCAAAACGTTAATACTATTTGAATTTAAATCAATAACAATCTTATTAGTATTAGTTTAAAAACAAATTCTAACTTTGCCTCGCAAACTAAACTTTTGCCTGTTTAGCTAAGCCAAAACTTATGTCACAACCCATCGAAACCATTATTAATGAATTAAAAACATTGACTTTAATTGAAGCCACTGAATTAGTAAAACAAATTGAAGAAGTCTTTAATGTTGATGCGTCTCCTGTCGCTGGAGCGGTAATGGCTGGACCAAGCGCTGAACAAGAAGAAAAAGTGGAAGAAAAAACAACTTTTGATGTTCAAATTGATGACGTAGCATCCGATAAACGAGTAGCCGTATTAAAAGTAATTCGTAAATTAACGTCATTAGGTTTAGCAGATGCTAAAGCATTTACAAGCTCATTACCTAAAGTTCTTAAAGAAGGCGTTTCGAAAGAAGAAGCAGAAACTGCTAAAACAACTCTTGAAGAAGCGGGAGCAACTGTTACAATAAATTAAAAAGTAAATTTTTTATTAGCGAACGATGAATGGGAGATTAAACGACAATAGCATTCGGTTTCGTTACGACTTTCGTTACGACCTTTCATATAAAATCTTAGGAATTAAAAATTTGTTTCCTACGGAATTTTTATAAAAGTAGAACCTTCGGTCAAAAGTCAAATCTTCGAGCCGAAAGCTTTTTTATTTCTGACCACAGAAAATAAAAAGTAAGAAATTCGATCAAAAATAAAGGTAAAAGTTAAAGCCTTTTTAGAAAATTTTTTTGGAGTACACGAGAAAACGTTTTAAATGCTATTATTTTAGCATTTAAAACGTTAAAACTACATAATTATTGATTAAAATATTATACAAATCAAAATTAAAAAAAAATTGATTACTATTAGACTGTGAATAAAGCCTAAAAACTCTTATTTAGACGATATTATTCATATGCAGATACAAAACTATTTTATACAATTTTATCTAATTATTTGACCATTGACTCGAAAGTAGTAATTTTTTTATTAAAATTTTTTATATTTTATATGGTTCAAACTTAATTATTAAATAAACTTTTTTATTCTTTTATTTATAACTCAACTTAAAGTTGAGTTATAAAATTTAATTCAATTTGGCTAAATTGAGTTTAACATTCTGGTTTATTGTGTATACGGCAATTACTCTAACAGTGCGAAATTGTGGTTTTATCGAATAGTATTATTCGAAATTAAAATTTCTAAAAAATTATCTTTAAAAATGTATGAATCAAATAAAAAATAAGTTTGAATAATTCCTTTTTTTTATTAAGGTTGTATTTCTTAGTTCTGTAGTTTTCTTTTAGAAAAAAATCATAAAAAATCAAAAACTTTTTTTTAAAACAGAAAATATCAAAGTATCTATACTGACTATTGATGCTACATTAAAAGAAGCAGAGTTTCTTATGTACTGACTATTAATGTTACATTAAAATAAACAAAGTTTCTTATGAAAACTCCTAAAGCTCGCTTTCTTACATTTCGAGGAAGATATAACTTTTCCTTTTCGCCTTAGCTTTAATTTCTAAATTCTATTTTTATTTATTTTATTTTTATTTATTTATTCTATTTAAACATGATTACACTTGATTTGCAAAGACTATTAAGGAAAGTAGTACTACAATTGGTTTACTATCATAAACGACCCGATTT
>Ga0209303_1000244_pt1 | contig 47480 bp, 38 predicted proteins | sample SidtaG_3_FD_187449 | JGI IMG/M metagenome (GOLD analysis project Ga0209303, IMG submission 187449) | Marine algal microbial communities from Sidmouth, United Kingdom - Sidmouth_Asex1 metaG (SPAdes) (version 2) | ecosystem: Host-associated > Algae > Red algae > Unclassified | place: Sidmouth...
GGTTCTCTTGGGCGAATGAGCACCAAGACCCCGGCGGACGAGGGGCGACGCGGTCAGGATGTCGCTTCAAAGGGCCACGCCGGGCTCGGATCCGTCCCGGTTTAGTCTGCCGCGCAGGCTCCTAGGCTTGGACCCGAGCTTGGACCTGGGCTTGGGCCCGGTCATCACGCCGGGCGGCGTGATGCGTCGGCGCGCGGTCTGGCTGATCGGCGTCGCCGCGCTCGGGGCCTGCGCGCTGTGGTGGACACGGCCCACGGCGCGGCTATTGTTCGTCAATGGGCAGGTGTTGACGATGGATGCGCAGCGGCGCATCGCCGACTCGGTGCTGGTGATCGACGGGCGCATCGCCGCCGTCGGTCACGGCGGTGCGCCGATCGAGCGATCGCGTACGGTCGGGGCGCGGCGCATCGATCTGGACGGCGCCACGCTGATGCCCGGGTTCGTCGATGCGCACAGCCATTTTCCGGCTGTCGACCTGGGGCGCTTCGGTACCGGTCTGGCGCTGCCACCGAATGCCCGGATCGGCGAGCTGGCCACGTTGTTCGAGCGTCTGCGCCTCGCCGAGCGTGCCCTGCCGGACGAGCGCTGGCTGCTCGGTTTCGACTACGACGAGTCCGAGTGGATCGAGGCACGGCATCCGACCCGCACCGAGCTGGACGCGGTCTCCGACGAGCGGCCGATCTGGCTGCGCCACCGCAGCGGGCACATGGGGGTGGGCAACAGCGCGGCGCTGGCAGCGCTCGGCATCGAGGAGGGCACGCCGCTGCCGTCTGGCGGACGAGCGCCGCAGGACGCCGAAGGCCGTCTGAGCGGATTGCTGCAGGAGCGGGCCGCCCCCTCGCTTTCCCGACTGCTGCAGGAGGTACCGTGGCGGGTGCGCATCGGTGCGCTGTCGCACGCGCGGGACGTCTACCTGAACGCCGGGGTGACGACGGTGCAGAACGGCAACGCCAGTCCCGCGCTCGCATCCTTGCTGGCGGTTGCCCAGCGGCTGGGCCTGCTGCCGCAGCACGTGGTGCTCTGGCGGGCCGACCGGGACGGTCATCCGGATGACGACGGCACGGGACCGCTGGGGCGATGGCTTGTCATGCTGAGCGAGCGTTGGCGTGACGAGCAGCGGGTCACCGACGCGGCGGTCAAGCTGATCACCGATGGCAGCCCGCAGGGCATGACCGCCTGGCTGAGCGAGCCCTATCCACCGAGCAGCGGACAGGCGCCGGACTACCGCGGCGTGGCGACGCTGTCATCGGACGTGCTCGACGCCCGAGTGCTGGCGCACCACGCGGCCGGGCGTCGCCTGGCGATTCACGCGAATGGGGATGCGGCGATCGATGCGGCGCTGAGCGCGCTGGAGGCGGCGCTGCAGGCTCATCCGCGCAGCGACCACCGACACCTGATCGTGCACGCGCAGACCGTGCGCACCGACCAGCTGCAGCGCATGGCGGCGCTCGGCGTCGGGGCCAGTTTCTTCCCCTCGCACGTGCACTATTGGGGAAGCTGGCACCGCCGGCGCTCGCTCGGACCCGCACGAGCGATGCGCATCAGCCCGCTGGCCGAGGCGGACGCGGCCGGTGTGCGCTATTCGCTGCACAGCGACGCACCGGTCACCCCGATGCGCCCGTTCGATCTGGTGGCGGTAGCCGCCGAACGGCGCATGCGCTCCGGCGAGGTGCTCGGGCCGACGTTGCGCATCTCGCGTCGACGGGCGCTTCGGGCGTTGACCATCGATGCGGCCTGGCAGGCGGGTCTGGAACGGGATCGCGGCTCGATCGAGCCGGGCAAGCGCGCCGATCTGATCGTCGTCGATCCGGACCCGCTGCGCGCCGATCCGGCCGCACGCCCTCGAGTGCGCAGGCTCTGGATCGACGGGCGCGAGCACCGCCTGCCGTGAGCGCCGGGACGGACCGTCGGATCGCTCGCCGACAGCGGGTACTGTTCGCGTTGGTCGGGGCGATCATCGCAAGCCTGGCTCTTTGGGCACTGTACGCCCTGGAGCGCTGGCGGCTGGGCGATGAGCTGACCCGGCAGGCGAGCGCGCAGGCCGCCGAGCTGGACCGCCAGCTGGACCAGCTGGGTCTGGTGCCTCGCCTGCTGGCCGGCGACCCGCGTCTGGTGGCCGCGCTGGGGAGCGACAGGGGCCAGCCCGCCGATCCGGGTGTGGTCCTGGCCATCGACCGGGCCATCGACCGGGCCAACGCGCTGCTGGCCGACGTGCAGCAGCGCAGCGCGCTGGCCTTCGTCTTCCTGATGGATGCCACGGGACGGACCGTGGCGGCCAGCAATCATGCCACGGCGTTGAGCTTCGTCGGGGCCAACTACGGGTTTCGTCCGTACTTCCAGGACGCGATGCAAGGCGGGCAGGCCAGCCACTTCGCTGTCGGTGCGACCACCGGCCGACCCGGCTACTTCGTGGCGGTGCCGATCGTCATCGACCGCGCGGCGCCGATCGGTGTGGTGGTCGGCAAGATGGAACTGGACGACCTGGTCGAGGCGTGGCGCAGTCGAGAACACGATGCGCTGGTACTGGACGCGGACGGTGTGGTCATCCTGTCCAGCGACACCGATCTGCTGTACGTGCCCCGGATCGACGAGAACCTGCCGGTTCCGCGCGGCTGGCCGGACGGTCGACCGTACCGGGTCGATGATGCGCGGCGGCTGCAGCGTGTCGAGCAGGGCGATGCGTGGCGGCTGGTGACGCTAGGTAGCCACGATGACCCGATCGGTGACGCTGGCGGTCCCTGGATCGGCGGCCTGCACTCCCTGACGACCGAACCCTGGACACTGCTCGCCCTCAAGCCGCGGCGCCAGGCGATCGAACGGGCGATCGCCGGCGCGGCCGCACTGGCGGCCGCGTTGACCATCGCCGCACTGGGATGGCGCGTGCTGATGCAACGTCGGCGCATCGTGCGCGATGCGGCGCGATCGGCTGCCCATCTGGAACGGCTGGTCGATGAGCGCACGCAGGAGCTGGCCTCCGCGCAACGCGCGTTGATCGCCCGATCGCGCTTCGAGATGCTGGGGCGCATGTCGGCCGCGATCAATCACGAGGTCAACCAGCCATTGGCCAGCTTGCGCCTGAACCTGGCGAGCGCGCGGGCGTTGCTCACGCGCGATGTGCCGCCGCTGGACGAGATCGGCGAGATCGTCATCGACAGCGATCGGACGACGCGCCGCATCGCGCGGGTCATCGCCACGCTGCGCAGCGTGGCCGGCACCGATGCCCCGCTGGACGACGCCGTCTCGCTGCACGCCTTGTTCGAGGATACCGAGATGACGGTGCAGCGCGAGCGACCCGCCACCGCCGCGGCGTTGCAGGTGATGTCCCCGGAGCGCTCGGCGATGGCGCGCGGCAACGCCATCCTGCTGCAGCAGGCTCTGCTGAACCTGGTCTACAACGGGTTGGACGCGATCGGGCAGGCGCCGTCCGGCTGCGTGCGGTTGCAGGCGACGACGGGTCGATCCGACGAGCGCGAGGATTCGGGCGAAGTGTGGGTGATCGACGTGAGCGACAACGGGCCCGGTGTGCCCGACGCGGTCCGCCCGGCGCTGTTCGAACCGTTCGCGCGAGCCGGCGAGCAGGGTCGGGGCCTGGGTATCGGACTTGCGTTGTCGCGCGAGATCGCCGAGCGCCACGGCGGCACGTTGGAGCTCTGCGAAGGCATCGGTGGCGATCATCGTGGGTGCGCCGGCGGCACCACGTTCCGCCTGAGCTTGCCGGCCGGGCATCGCCCGTGAGCGGCGACGGCGCGGCGGCCGTGCCGTTCGTGGTGATGCTGATCGATGATGACCTGGACGTGCTGGCGGCGAACGCCCGCTTTCTGCGGGTGCACGGGCTCGAGGTGCTGGTCGCGGATCGGACCGCTACCGGCCTGGACCATCTCGGAGCGCGACACGTCGATGTGGTGATCACCGACCTGCGCATGCCGGACCAGGATGGGCTGGCGTTCGCCCGGCAGGCACGCGAACGTCAACCGTTCCTGCCGATCATCTTCTTCTCCGGCTACGCGCGCGTGCCGGACGTGGTGGAGGCGATGCGATTGGGCGCGGCCGACTTCCTGGAAAAGCCGGTCGATCCGGCCACGCTGCTCGAACGGGTGGTCTCGCTGCAGACACTGTCCGATGCCACCGCGAACCGGCCGCGCGCCGCCTTCGACCCGCACGAGCGCGATCTGCCGTTCCGGGCTCGGGTGCTGGCCTACGAACGGCACCTGATCGAGACCAGCCTGGCGCAGCACGAGGGACGCATCGCCGAGGTGCTGCAGGCCTTGCGCATCAACCGGCGCACCCTGAACGAGAAGATGCAGCGCTTGGGCATCGCGCGCGACGGCTGAGCGCCGACGCATCGGCAAGAACTTGCCGATCCGTGTGCGGCAAGCGCCGCGTCCGTGCCGGGGGGCGGCGACAAGCGTTGTCCAATCAACCACTTGGTCGCGCTTGCGGTGGTGGCGGAACTTGTTCGAGAATGTCACAGCGCCTTTGAATCGCGCCCGTCACCGTTGCTGTCGTTCATTATTCCCGTCCTGGAGAACCACCGATGATCCGTCATTCGAGAAGGCTGCTGCTCGCCGCCGCCGTCAGCGCCTCGCTGACCAGCCTGCCGGCCGCCGCGCAGGACATCACCGACTACGTGCTCAACACCGCCTCCACCGGCGGTACCTATCACCCGGTCGGCACCGCCATCGCCACCTTGTCCAAGGTGCGGCTGCTGCCCGGCGAGAAGTTCAGCCTGACCGCGGTCAACTCGGCAGGCTCCGGTGCGAACGTGCAGGCGATGGCCTCGGGAGCGGCGGACTTCGCGATCCTGCAGGGGCTGTACGGCTCCTACGCGGCCACCGGTACCGGTCCGGTCTCCGAGCCGCAGGCCAACCTGCAGGCGGTATCCATGCTGTGGCAGAACGTCGAGCAGTTCGTGCTGGCCAACGAGTTCGTCGGCGAGGGCACGGTGTCGGACCTGATGGCCGCCAAGGGCGAATCGGTCGCGATGGGCAGCCAGAACTCGGGCACGCTGGGCTCCAACCAGGTGCTGCTCGAAGGGCTGGGTGTCGATTTCGAGAATGACTTCGACTACGTGTACGCCGGCTACGGTCCGTCGGTGGACGCGATGGCGGACGGGCAGGCGGTGGCCGCCGGCATCCCGTCCGGTGTGCCCACCTCGGCGATCACCAAGCTGATGTCCACCAACGGCGACAAGTTCACGCTGCTGAACGTCACCGCCGAGGAGGCCGAGCGGATGGACGCCGGGCGCGAGCTGTGGACCGAGTACACGATCCCGGCCGGCAGCTACCCGGGTCAGGACAGCGACGTGACCACCATCGCGCAGCCGAACTTCCTGGCGGTCAACGCCTCGGTCGACGAGAACCACGTCTACCTGCTGACCAAGGCCATCTACGAGAACCTGCCGTTCCTGCAGGCGATCCACCCGGCTACCCAGGCGATGAGCGTGGAGGCCGCGCTGTCCGGCCTGCCGGTGCCGCTGCACCCGGGCGCGGCCCGCTACTTCGGTGAGGTCGGCATCGAGATCCCCGACCGGTTGATCGCCGAGTGAGCGCGGGGCGATGCGCAGCGATCGGCGCTCGACTCCGATGAGCGCGTCGCCCCCCGATTCCGAGCCGGGCAAATCGCTCGGCCAGGCGTCGGACATGGGCCCCGGGCCCGCGCTCGACGAACCGGTGGCGATCGCCGGTGCGTCGACGCTGGAGCTGCACGAACGGCGCGATGCGCTGTTCGACTTCGCCACCGCGTTCGCCCGACCGATCTCGTTGCCGGCCGCGCTGTTCTTCGCAGGCACCGTCGCGTTCGCGCTGTGGCACGTGGCGACCAACATCACCATCACCGAGCCTGCGCGCTGGCAGAACGCGATTCACTTCGCAGGCTTCGCCTTCATCGCCGCCATCACCACGCGCTCGTTCGGGCGTGGCGAACCCTCGCGCGCATCCACGATCGCCAACCTGGTGTTCGGCGTCGCGCTGGCCGCCGCCGCCCTGTGGGTCGCCGCCGCCGAGAACGGCCTGTACACGCGCACGCTGGCGCTGACCGGTCAGCCCTGGCAGTTCGGCGTGCTGGACTGGGCCGCCGGGCTGCTGGTGATCGGCGGCGTGATCGAGCTGACCCGGCGGCTGACCGGCTGGATCATCCCGGTGCTGATCGTGCTGTCGCTGTCCTACATCCTGTTCCTGGGCGAGATGATGCCCGGCGCGTTTCGCGCCGCCAGCCTGCCGCTGGACGATGTGCTGTTCCGGTCGCTGTACAACGACGAGGGCATGTTCGGCATCATCGCCTCGATCTCCTCGTCCAACATCACCCTGTTCATGATCTTCGGCGCCTTCCTGGTGGTGTCGGGGGCATCCGATTTCGTCATCGAGATGTCCAAGATCGTGGCCGGGCGCTTTCGTGGCGGAGCCGCCTTCGTGGCGGTGATCAGCTCGGCGCTCACCGGCACCATCTCGGGCTCGGCCATCGCCAACACCGCCTCCACCGGTGTCATCACCATTCCGATGATGAAGTCGAACGGCTTCCGGCCGCAGTTCGCCGCCGGCGTGGAGGCCGCCTCCAGCACCGGCGGGCAGCTGATGCCGCCGATCATGGGGGCCGGTGCCTTCATCATGGCCAGCTACACCGGCATTCCCTACGGCACCATCGTGGCGGTGTCGGTGGTGCCTGCCTTGCTGTATTTCCTGTCGGTCGCGCTGATCATCCGCATCGAGGCGGTCAAGCATGCGATCGGCACCGACGAGGTCGAGGCGGTCGACCGCACCAAGCTGCTGGCCGGGCTGCTGAACTTCGTGCTGCCGCTGGCCACGATGACCTACCTGCTGGTGTCCGGCCGGACGCCCAGCTTCGCCGCGGTGTTCGCGATCGGCACGCTGATCGTGGTCAGCTGGATCAGCCCGAACCGCATGGGGCCGGTCAACATCTCGCGCGCGCTGTCGATGGGCATCAAGACCTCGGTCATGACCGCGGTGCTGCTGGTGGCGGTTGGCCTGATCAACAACGCGGTGACCACCTCCGGACTGGCCAATACCTTCGCGCTGATGATCGCGCAGTGGTCGCAGGGCTCCCTGCTGATCGCGTTGCTGCTGGTGACGCTCGCCTCCTTGGTGCTGGGCATGGGGCTGCCGGTCACCGCTGCCTACATCGTGCTGTCGATCCTGTCGGCGCCGGCGCTGGCCGGCATGCTGGCCGACGGGGTGATCGTGCAGCAGCTGGTGCAGGGCATCAGCGATCCGGTCGCGGCGATGTCGTTCTCGCTGTTCGATCCGAGCCTGGGGGCGGCGGTGGCCGAGGGCATGCCGCTGGCCGAGGCCAAGGCGCTGATGTCGGCCATCCCGTTCGATGTGGCCGTCGCGATCCGTCCGATGCTGGTGGATGCCGAGCAGACCACGCTGTTCCTGTTGACCGCGCACCTGATCGTGTTCTGGCTCAGCCAGGACAGCAATGTCACACCGCCGGTGTGCCTGGCCGCCTTCACCGCGGCGGGCATCGCAGGTTCCAAGCCGATGGCCACCGGTGTGGAAGCCTGGAAGATCGCCAAGGGGCTCTACATCGTGCCGCTGATGTTCGCCTACACCCCGCTGATCGGGGCCGACCTGCCGGACCTGATGCGCCTGGCGGCCTTCGCGCTGTTCGGCATCTACGCCAGCAACTGCCTGCTGCAGCGCTACGCCGAGGGCCCGCTGAGCTGGTGGCACTGGCCGCTGGTCCTGGCCGGCATCATCGGCGGCTACTGGCCGCTGGCCTGGCTGCCGAACCTGATCGGTGCGGTGTGCGTGCTGGTGCTGGTGATGACGACGCGCGGCAGGGACAGGGACGTCGCGCCGGCTGCCCCGACGTCATCCATGGGGTGAACGCGTCGGCCAGCGAGCGTCGAGCATCAGCCAGTTCGGCCGCGACCCGGCGGCCAGCTCGGCCACGGGCGAGGTCTGTTCGGCAACGGCATGCTGTCCGTTCACGCTCAAGGACAAGGAGCAATCGATCGATGATTCGACAGACAAGCACGGCAACGGCGTTACTGATCGGCAGCCTGATCCTGATCGGCTGCGCGGAGGGCGGGGGCTCCGATGCGGACACCCGAGCCCCCGGTCCGGTCAGTGGCCCGGTCGGCGGCGGGGACGATGTTCGCGGGCCGGACGCGCAGCCGCCGGGCCCCGACGGCGAGAACCCGCCGATCGCGGCCGACTCGACCTTCTTCTACTTCTCCTACGACGAGTCGGCCAGTACCGCCAGCCGCGATCTGTCGCTGTTCGAACTGGCCCAGGGCCGTCGACCGGATCCGGCGCTCGGGCGTCCCTACGAGTTCCTGAACGCGGAATCCTTCGATCGCTTCGATGCCCGCCGCACCGGTGACTTCGATGTCTCGATGACGTTGCGGCGTGCCGAGCGCGGCGAGTTCCCGGTGGCGGTGCCACCCGAAGGCAGGTTGTACGCGCTCGGTGTCGGCATCGAGGGCCCGACCCAGACGTTGACCGAGCGCCGCAACGTGGTACTGACCGTGCTGATCGATGTGTCCGGTTCGATGGGCGCGGCCTACGCCGACGAGACACGCAGCGATGTGAGTTCCCTGCTGGACGTGGTCAAGTACGGATTGACGCGCATCGGCTCGTCCCTCAAGCCCGGTGACGAGCTGAACCTGTTGACCTTCTCCAGCACCGCCGACATCATCGCCGAAGGGCTGGACGCCACCGATGGACAATTCGAGTCGCTGGTGGCCTCGTTGCGCACCGAGACCAGCACCGACATCGGTGGCGGCGTCGATCTGGCCTACCAGGTCGCCAACCGCCGCTTCGATCCGGCCAAGGCCAACCGGGTGCTGATGCTGACCGACGCTCGGGTCAACCGGGGCGAATTGAACCCCTCGCGCATCGCCGAGGAGACGGTGCGCGGCGAGCAGGAAGGCATTCGCTTCTCGGCCATCGGCATCGGCGACGGTTTCGACGATCGCGTGCTGAACACCATCAGCGACGCCGGTCGCGGCAGCTACAGCGCGATGATCACCCCCAACGATGCCGAGCGGCTGTTCACCACCGGCTTCTCGCGCTTCATCGCACCGGCCGCCACCGACGTGCGCTTCCGGCTCGACTACCCGCGTGCGCTCGATCAGCTGCGCTCGTTCGGCGAGGAGATCTCGACCGACCCCGAAGCGGTGCAGCCGATCGACTTCTCCTACAACGGCGAGCAGTTCTTCCTCGAGCTGTTCGAGGGCGCCGATGCGATCGCCGGCGACGAGACCCTGCGGCTGAGCATCGACTACACCGATGCGTCCGGAGAACGGCGCGATGCGTCGCTGACGCGTCGGGTGGACGAACTGCTGGCGAACACCACCGAGGCGATGGATGCCGCGTTCGCGGTGGTCACGCTCGCCGAGCTGATCGCCGGACGCCTGGACTGCGGAACCGTGCAGCGTAGCCGCCTGTACGAGGTAGCGGTGCAGGAGCCGACCTACGCGCTGTACCGGCAGAACATCGAACGGTTCTGTCGCTAGCGGGCATGCGCTGGGGCACCGCACGTTGCAAGCTCAGAACACGCTCCAGCCGGTGGCGGCCACGAAGCGCTTGAGCGCCTCGATGCCCAGCGCCGAGTTGCCGCTGGGCCCCAGGCCCGGCGACCACACCGCGATGGTGCCGCGCCCGGGCACCACCGCCACGATGCCGCCGCCCACACCGCTCTTGGCCGGCAGGCCGACCTCGTAGGCGAACTCGCCGGCGCGATCGTAGGTGCCGCAGGTGAGCATCAGCGCGTTGATGCGCCGGGCGCGCGCACCGCTGACCACCGCATCACCATCGCCTGCCAGGAAGTGGAAGGCGGTGGCCAGCTCGCGGCAGCTCATCGTCAACGAGCACTGGTGGAAATAGGCGTCCAGGGCCACCTCGACCGGGTTCTCCAGGTTGCCGAAGCCCTTCATCAGATTTGCCAGGGCGGCGTTGCGAAAGCCGGTGGCGCGTTCCGAGGCGGCGACCTCCTCGTCGAACGCCACGCGTGGCCCGGCCAGGCGACGTGCGAAGGCCAGCACCGTGGCGCAGGCATCCGTGCGGTCGCTGACCAGGCAGTCCGCCACCACGATGGCGCCGGCGTTGATCAGCGGGTTGCGCGGAATGCCGCGCTCGAACTCGAGCTGGGTCAGCGAGTTGAACGGGTCCCCGGACGGCTCCTTGCCCACGCGCTGCCACAGGTCATCGCCGCGGGTCTCCAGTGCCAGCGTCAGGGTCAGCACCTTGGACAGGCTCTGGATCGAGAACGGCTGATCGGCATCGCCGGCCGTGACGCAGGCCCCGTCGAGCGTCGACACGGCGATGCCGAACCGCTCGATCGGCACGCAGGCCAGGGCCGGGATGTAGTCCGCGACACGCCCGCGGCCCAATAGCGGGCGCAGCTCGGCATCGATCCGAGCCACGATGTCCGGCAGGTCCCCGGTCGGTGCGGGAGGCGTCATCGGTGGTCGCCCCGGGCCTGGCGAACCCTACCAGTCATCGCTCGACGGAGCGATCTGGGCGCACACGACGATGAGCTTGGAGACGTAGTCGGACGGGGCGCGCGAGCTCAGCCGGTCGCCGGCCTTCACGACCGCATCGATCCTGGCCTGCAGGTTCGAGCGGTGGGAGTCGATCGGGTAGGACTGCACACCTGTCAGCTCCCGGATGTCGGCCGAGACGGACGGATCCGGAGCGAAGTCCGGGGCGTCTTCGCCGGCCTGCCGCAGCAGGTCCAGTGCTCTGTCGAGATCGCCCAGCAGCGGGGTTCGCATCATGGCTTTCGTCCTGTGATCGAGCGGAATCCGGATTCCGACGGGTGACCGGAACGTCTGCCCGAGGGTACCGGATCATCGTGCCGAGGCATCGGCAGGGTGGTGACGGGCCTGCTAGTCTGCGCCACGTGCCGAGCCCGATCCACCCATGACCCCGTTCATCGCCCGCCGCCTCCTGCAGGCGGTGTTCGTCATGCTGGTGGTCAGCCTGATCGCGTTCGCGCTGTTTCGCTTCGTGGGCGATCCGGTGGCGCAGATGGTCGGCCAGGAGACCTCGCTGCAGGATCAGGCCCGGCTGCGCGCCTCGATGGGCCTGGACGACCCGGTGCTGGTGCAGTACGGGCGCTTCCTGCAACGCCTGGTCACCGCCGATTTCGGCTACTCCTACCGTACCCGCCAGGCGATCACCGAGATGATCCTGTCGCGCGCACCGGCCACCATCGAGCTGGGACTGGTGTCGCTGCTGATCTCGTTGCTGATCGGGGTGCCGGCCGGCATCTACACCGCCATCAAGAAGCACGGCGTGCTGGCGAATGCCATCCTGATCCTGACGCTGGTCGGCATCTCGGTGCCGACCTTCGTGATCGGCATCGGCCTGATCTACGTGTTCGGCGTGCAGCTGGGTTGGCTGCCGACCTTCGGACGCGGGGACACCGTGGCACTGGGTGGCTGGAGCACCAACTTCCTCACCCTGGACGGCTGGCGCTCGATCCTGATGCCGGCGCTCACGCTCGGTGTCTATCAGCTGACGTTGACCATGCGGCTGGTGCGCGCCGAGATGCAGGGCGTGCTCAAGAGCGATTTCATCCGCTTCGCCCGGGCGCGCGGCATCGACTATTCGTCGCTGTACCTGAACCATGCGCTGCGCAACACGCTGGTCCCGGTGATCACCATCGTCGGCCTGCAGTTCGGCGGGGTGATCGCCTTCTCCATCGTCACCGAGGCGGTGTTCCAGTGGCCGGGGCTCGGCTTGCTGTTCCTGGACAGCATTCGCTACGTCGACATTCCGGTGATGTCGACCTATCTGGTGCTGATCGCGTTGATGTTCGTGACCATCAACCTGCTGGTCGACCTGTGCTACGCGCTGATCGATCCGCGCGTGCGGCTGTCGGGCAAGGGACCGTGAGGGGGCACCCATGCTGAGCGATGCCCGGGCTCGCTGGCAGCGCTATCGGGTCGACAACGAGTTGCTGTACCTGTTCCTGCACAGCCCGGTGGCGATCGTCTCGGCCATGGTCGCCTCGCTCGCGGTGGCGGCGGCCCTGCTGGCGCCGGTGCTCTCGCCGTTCGATCCGTACGACATCGGCGGCATCGACCTGCTGGATTCGCTGCTGCCGCCGGCCTGGCAGGCGATGGGCGACGCCCGCTTCCTGATCGGCACCGACGACCAGGGGCGCGACCTGTATTCGGCGATCCTGTACGGACTGCGATTATCGCTGCTGGTCGGGGTGCTGTCGGTGGCGTTCGCCAGCCTGCTGGGCGTCACGCTGGGGCTGGTGGCCGGCTGGTTCGGCGGCTGGGTGGACGCGCTGGTGATGCGCATCGCCGATGTGCAGCTGGCACTGCCGGCCATCCTGACTGCGCTGCTGGTGGACGGCATCGCGCGCGGCATCCTGCCCGACGAGACGCACGAGCAGCTGATGCTGGTGGTGCTGACGGTGGCCATCGGGCTGTCGCTGTGGGTGGACTTCGCGCGCACCGCGCGCGCATCCACCTTGGTCGAGAAGAAGAAGGAATACGTGCAGGCGGCCATCATCATGGGCATGCACCCGCTGAAGATCCTGCTGCGGCACGTGCTGCCGAACATCCTGGGGCCCATCCTGGTGATCTTGACCATCGACCTGGCGGTGGCGATCCTGCTCGAGGCCACGCTGTCGTTCCTGGGCGTGGGCGTGCCGCCCAACCAGCCCTCGCTGGGCACGCTGATCGAGATCGGCACCGGCTACCTGTTCTCGGGCGAGTGGTGGATCGTGCTGTTCCCGGCCCTGGCGCTGGTCACGTTGATCGTCTCGGTCAACGTGCTCGGCGACTTCCTGCGCGACGTGTTCGATCCAAGGCTGCGATGAGCGCGCCGCTGCTCGATGTGCGCGGGTTGACGGTCAACTTCACGACCCGCTTCGGCGAATTCACCGCCGTGCAGGACATCGACCTGGTCGTGGCGGCCGGTTCCATCCACGGGCTGGTGGGCGAGAGCGGGGCGGGCAAGTCGACCATCGGCGCCGCCGTCATGGGTCTGCTGCCCGGCGCCGGGCGCATCGCCGAGGGCACCGTGCGCCTGGTTGGCGAGCCGTTGGAGGCGTTGGACGATGACGCCTGGCACCGGCTGCGGGGAAACCGCATCTCGATGATCTTCCAGGATCCGCAGACCAGCCTGAACCCGCTGATCCGCATCGGCGATCAGCTGATCGAGACCATCCGCCAGCACGGCGACGTGGACGAGACCGAGGCCCGCCGGCGGGCGATCGCCTTGCTGGACGAGACCGGCATCGCCGATGCGGCGGCGCGCATCGACGACTACCCGCACCAGTTCTCCGGCGGCATGCGCCAGCGCGTGGTGATCGCGCTGGCGCTGTGCACCGACCCGGAGCTGATCATCGCCGACGAGCCGACCACGGCGCTGGACGTCGCCGTGCAGCAGCAGATCCTGGACCTGCTGAAACGCCTGGTGGCCGACCGGCAGATCGGCGTGGTGCTGATCACCCACGACATCGGCGTCATCGTGGAGACCAGCGATCGGGTGACGGTGCTGCGTCACGGCCAGGTGATCGAGAGCGGCCCCACGCGGCAGGTGCTCGGTCAGCCGCAGGCGGATTACACACGCGCGCTGATGGCCGCGGTGCCGCGCATGGAAACGCGCCTGGCGCGCTTTCGCGGCATCCTCGATGACGTGTCGGCGGACCTTGCCGGTGCGGACGCGCGCCACGGCTCGTCGGGCCACAGCTTCCGGGTGCCCGGCGCCTCGGCGGAGCACGCCTCCGATTGGCTGCTGGGCGCTCGAAAGGCTGCCACCTCACCGGACACGAAGGCGCAGATCGAGGCGCGCCCGGGCTCGGACGCGGATCCATCGACGTCACCGCTGCTGGCGATCGACGAGGTGTCGGTGACGTTCGGCGCCAGCCGTGGCGGCTGGTTCGGCATCGGGCAACGCGACGGGGTCACGGCGCTGCAGGGGGTCACGCTGTCATTGATGGCAGGCACCACGCTGGGCGTGGTCGGCGAGAGCGGCAGCGGCAAGTCCACGCTGGCCAAGGTGGTCACCGGACTGGTCGATCCATCGGCCGGTACCCTGCGCTTCGACGGTGCCGATCTGCCGCCCGGCAGCGTGCGCGCCCGCGATCACGCTTCGCGCCGTCGCATCCAGTTGATCTTCCAGGACCCCTACGCGTCGCTGGACAGCCGCTTCACGGTCGAGCGCATCCTGGCCGAGCCGGTGCGCCACTACGGGCATGCCGGCGACAAGGCCGATGTGCGCCGGTTGGTGGCCTCGATGCTGGAGCTGGTCGAGATGCCGCAGAGCGCGCTGCGAAAGTATCCGCACCAGTTCTCCGGCGGTCAGCGTCAACGGGTGGCGGTGGCGCGTGCGCTGCTGGCGCGTCCCGAGCTGCTGATCGCCGACGAACCGACCTCGGCGCTCGATGTCTCGGTGCAGGCGCAGATCCTCAACCTGCTGCGCGACCTGCAGGCAAGCTTCGGGCTGTCGATGCTGTTCATCAGCCACAACCTGGCGGTGGTGCGGCAGATCGCCGACACGGTGGCGGTGCTCAAGGGGGGCGAACTGGTCGAGTTCGCCCCGAACGAGCGCTTCTTCACCGCGGCACAGGCCCCGTACAGCCGCTATCTGCTGAGCGAGACGCCGTCGCTGGACGGTCTTTGACGGCCGCGGCGCACGAAGCCACCGACACACCGGCCAGCACCGGCAGGCAACCGGCGATCGCATCGGTCCACTTGTATCAGCCCGTGTATCAGCCCGGTGCCACGCAGGCGTGCTTGTCGGCGAAGCCGGCGCCTGAACGGCGCACCGACGCCGCCGCCGATCAGTTGCCGATGCTGAACCGTTGGCGCGCAACGATCTCGGCGCTGTCCTTGCGGAACAGGCGCGCCTCGAAGTCGCCTCTGCCCAGGTACCGTCGCAAGAAGGTCAGTCGGCCCTGATCCGGTCCGGCCAGGGTCTGACGTTGGGTCCCGTTGGTGTACAACCACATCGAGACCTGCGCATCCGGGCTGCCGGCCGGTGCGATCGTCACCCTGTCGATCAGACCGGCGGTCGGATCGGTGAACGACACGCCGATCCGTTCGACATCGGTGGCGTAGCGAAGTCGATCGAGCGATAGCGCCACGCCAGCCGGCACGTCGTCCTCGCGTGTGGCCTCCGCCGAGTCCGTGACCGGGCTTGCGTCGGGCGTCGCCACGCGCGTGCTCAGTGATGGAGGCGGCCGCGGCGTGGCAATCGATCCGTCCACCGCCGTCACATCGATCACGAACGTGTCGACCGTACCCGAGTCGTACCAGTCGGAGCTGAACAGGACGCGGGTGCCGGACGGACTGATGACCGGGTGCGGTTCGCCGAAGTAGGCTTGTCGGGCGGTGCGACGCGCGCGCTTGCCGTGGCTTCGCGCGTGCGCCAGGCGACAGGTCCGCGGGTTGTCCGGATCGTTGCTGGTCAGGACGATCTCGGAGAACAACGTCGGCGCCGGGCGGCCATTGGTCAGGTACTCCAGATGGCGGTAGCCGATGATCGACGAGGCGATCCAGCCCTCGTCGGCGGTGGTCAGGGCGGAATGATGAATGCCGCTCAGCGGGTAGCCCCAACCGGTATCCGGTCCGAGCAACACGTCGCAGTCGCGATCCTGCAGATCGTGCGCGACCAACGTGCCCACCCCGCAGCCGGCAGGGCCGGGCTCGAACTGCACGGTGAACAGCGCATCGTGACCGTCGTTCAAGCGGCCTACGCTGTCGTGTTCGACCAGTGGCACCCGGCGTGACGAGGCGTCGCGTCGCAACGGCCTGTCGATCCGATGCTGGAAGCGCAGGTTCCGGTCGTAGACCGATCCCTGCAGCAGGAAGCGCTCGTCACTGGGCAGCGCCGCGAGGGCGATGTCCGGCAAGGAACCATCCGTGCCGCCGCCGATGGCGTGTCCGGGGCCGATCGCCAAGCGTGGACCGATGTCACCGGTACGCAGGTTGACCGCGAACGTCAGATCGTCCACGCCGCCGGTCGCGGCGCGGCGGTCGCACCGCAGCCCGATGTAGTCGCCGGAGATGCCGTGCACGTCCGCGCCGGCTCGAGCCACCACGCCGGTGTTGTCGGTACCGCAGGCGCGGGACACATCCGCGACCAGACGCTTGTCGCCGGTGTCGATGTCATAGGCGACCAGCTTGCCGTGGAACCGGTCGCCGTAAGGCCTGCGTTGAACGAAGTAGAGGGTGTCGGCGCGCTTGGGATCCCAGAACAGGTCCTCGACATCGGACGGCAGGAACGGCAGTGCCATCAGGTGCTCGTAGCTGCGACCGTCGTACAGGTGGTGGCCGGCATCCGCGCCGCCCGAGTGATACAGGATCAATCGGCTTTCATCGGCGTTCCAGGCCTGCACGGTGCTGTACAGGGTCTTGATGATCTCGCCGCGCGGGGTGTCGCTGATGCGCATCACCCGGCTCTGGAATGCCGGATCGCGATAGGCTTCCAGGTAGGGCGGCCGGGGCAGATCCGGCACCACCCGCGGCAGCTGATCGGTCACATGCCCCTGGCACAGGTCGACGGCGACGGCGGGAAGGGCGCAGGCCAGGGCGGCAATGCCACCGAGCCAGGCCAGTCGCGCTGGCCGAAGGCCGGGAGGGGGCCGTCGGCGCACGTGAGCGACGCCGCCGTGCGGCCGCGACGGACCGGTGGCAAGCCCGCGGGGCGGGTTGAGGTGGCGGTCGTGAGTCAACGGGGTAACCTGTCCGGTAGGCGGGGCGAAACGCTGTTCGGCAAGGGTAGCGCCGCTCGGTCGGCCAATCCGCCCGCAGCGAGTTCCTGTCCGGAATGCCACATTTCATCAACGCGACGCTCTGTCCAGTGGCCGGGAGTTGCATTCTCTAGACGCGGTGCTCGAATCCGCGATCATTCGGTCCGATCACCGGTGTCCATGGCCCAGTCGAGCGCGGCAACACCGCGCCGCCGTCAGCGTTCCGAGTGGCGAAGGCGGTTTCCGTATACTGGAGCGGAACGCCCACCAACCCGGAGTCCTGCCCCCGTGAGAATTGGTACCGTCCCGCCGATCCTCGGCACCGCGCTGCTCGTCGCGAGCGTCTCCTCGCCCGTTGCCGCCGAGACGTTCCGTTGGGCCAGCGGCACCGATCCGCAGACCCTGGACCCGCATGCCGTCAGCAGCGCTCCGGTGCTGGGCTTCCTGAACAACGTCTACGAGGGCTTGGTGCGGCGGGACACGTCGATGCAGATCGAGCCGGCGCTTGCCACCTCCTGGCAGGCCCTGGAAGGCGACGAGTCGGGCTGGCGCTTCACCCTGCGCGAAGGCGTGACCTACCAGGACGGCAGCGAATTCACCGCCGACGATGTGCTGTTCTCCTACGAGCGCGCCGCCTCCGAGGCCTCGGACGTGCGCTCCTGGTTCGCCCCGGTCAGCCAGGTACGCGTGGTGGACGACTACACGATCGACTTCGTGACCAGCGCCCCGAACCCGTTGTTCCCCGGCTCGATCGCCAACTTCATGATCATGGATCGCGACTGGACCACCGACAACGATGCCGCGCTGCCCTCCAAGGAGGCCGAGAATCACGCCACGCGCAATGCCAACGGCACCGGCGCCTACCGGATCACCTCGCGCGACCCCGGGGTGCGCACCACGCTGGCCCCGTTCGAGGGGTGGTGGGACACCAACGACAGCAACATCACCGAGGCGGTATTCACCCCGATCGGCGAGGCGGCCACCGGCGTGGCCGCGTTGCTGTCGGGCGAGATCGACTACCTGACTCCGCTGCCGTTGCAGGACCTGCCGCGCCTTCGTCAGCAGGCGGACGTCACGGTGCACGAGGGCATCGAGGCGCGGGTCATCATGTTCGGCTTCAACCACACCGCCGACGGCCTGTTCGGCGGCGATGGCGTGGACGGCAACCCGTTCGCGGACGTGCGCGTGCGCCAGGCGGCCTACCGGGCCATCGACGTGAACGCCCTGACCTCCAAGATCATGCGCGGTACCGCGCAACCGGTCGGGCAACTGGTGTCCGACACCATGAGCGGTTACTCCGAGGCACAGGCCGGTCGCTTCGGACGCGATCAGGAGCTGGCCAAGAAGCTGCTGAGCGATGCCGGCTACCCGGACGGCTTCTCGTTCTCGCTGCGCTGCACCAACGATCGCTACATCAACGACGAGGCGATCTGCAAGGCGGCCGCCTCGATGCTGACCCGCGTCGGGCTCAAGGCCGACCTGGACAGCATGCCGGTGCGCACCTACTGGCCGGAGCTGCGCGAAGGCAGCTTCGACATGTTCCTGCTGGGCTGGTCGCCGGGCACCTTCGACATCGAGCACCCGATCCGCTTCCTGCTCTCCACCCCCAACGAGGAGAAGAAGCTGGGCAGCTGGAACTTCGGTGGCTACTCGAACGAGCGCGTGGACGAGCTGCTGCCGATGGTCCAGACCGAGCTGGACGAGGACAAGCGCCAGGGCATGCTGGACGAGATCGTGAAGATCACCCAGGACGAGATCGCCTACATCCCGCTGTACGTCCAGCCGCTGGTGGGCGCCTCCAAGGCCTCGGTCACGCTGACCCAGCGCGCGGACGACTTCTTCATCCTGCGCTGGGTGAACGTGGGGAGTTGAGCTCTCCCGGTATCTCCGGGACAGGACACTAACGCTCGCACCACCAGCCCGGCACCTGCGCCTGCAGCCAACGCTCGGCGTGCCTGCCCTGCAGCATCGCCAGCGTGGCCAGCATGCCGGCCTGGGTGCAGGTGTCGGCGGCCACCGTGACCGAGCGCGGTGCGCTGCGCGCCGGCCAGCCGGTGCGCGCGTCCAGCACGTGGCCGTGGCGCACCCCGCCGGCCAGCACGTAGCGCTGCGCATCGCCGCTGGTGGCGAGCGCGCCGCGCTGAAGCTCGATGGTGCGGGTGGCCGGTTCGCCGGCCCGTACCGCCTCGATGCCCACCCGCCATGCGCCGTTGGCCGGTGGCCCGCTGGCATGCAGGTCGCCACCGAAGTTCACCAGCACGGCTCGATCGCCGTGCTCGCACGCGATGTCCAACGCCCGATCCACGGCGTACTCCTTGCCGATGCCGCCCAGGTCGATCTGCATGCCGACCGGCAGGCACAGCGTTGGCGAGTGCCATCCTGCCCGGTGCCAGCCGACCAGCGGCCGCAACGCATCGATCTCTGCCTGTGACGGTGCGTCGGTGCCCCCATCGAAACGCCAAGCGCGGCGCAGCACGCCGGAAGTGATGTCGAACGCGCCGTCCGATGCGGCGTGGCACTCGGCGGCGAAGTCCAGCAACCCGGCCAGCTCGGCGTCCACGTCGATCGGCTCGCCAGCGGCGGTGTTGATGCGCTGCACCGCGCTGTCGTCCCGATAGCGGCTGTAGCGCGTCTCGATGCGCTGCGCCTCCGCGGCGATCCGTTCGGCAAGCCGTCGAGCCTGCGACCGCGCTCCGCCATCGATCAGCACCTCGCAAGGGCTGGCCATGGCGCGAAAACGGGCGCGCCAGGTGCCACCGATCGTGTCGAACGCCACCTCGGGCGCGACGCTGGGCGGGCCGATGGCCGAGCCAGTCGACAGGGGGGCGTGGCGTGCGTTCATGTGCGAGGAGCCGGTGCACGATCCGTGCAAGCGGTTCGTCGGCGTCCCGTCAGAACCCCGTCACAGCCCCGTCACAGCCCCGTCACAGCCCCGTCACAGCTCCGTGAGCGTAACGTCCGCCCGCGCCTTGCGCCGCTGGTACAGCGGGTGCAACGGCTCACCGTGCCCGCCGATACCGAAGCACCCGGCGCTCAGCCCGGCCGCGTCCAGTTGCCTGCGTACATCGCGCGCCCGGTCCCGGTGAGTGCCGTGTCCGCCCCAGGCGGCCACGATGCGCTCGGCGGCGCGGCAGCTGTCGATGACCACCGCATCGTTGCAGCGCGAGCGGGGTGCACGCTTGCGTTTCAGATCGCTCGGTCGGGTCGCCCGGTAGTCGAACAGGTTGACCATGATCAACGCGCCGTAGCCCCAGTCGTCCGCGAAGGTGCGGCAGCGACGGATCGTCGGATCGTCCCGGTCGGCATCGGCGGTGGACGGATTCAGGCCGATGAAGGTGATCGCGCCACGCTCCGGGGCCCAGCTGCGCCACAGCAGGTGACGGTAGTGACGGCAGCCGGAGAAGCGCGCCCCGCTGGCCAGCGAGAGATCGGCGGCAGGCGTCATGACGGCCTGTGTCGTTTCGGCACGTGTCGTTTCGGCCCGTGTCGTTGCGGCACGTGTTGCAGCGGCACGTGTCACGGCGCGGGACCGGTCGAGGCCCGTTGCACGAACGCGCATTCCAGCACCGTCTCGACAGCCGGGGCGCGGGCCGGCTGACCCAGCAGGCCGATCAGCGCATCCGCACCCAGCGCGCCGATGCGCCGAGCCGGCAGGCGTACGGTGCTCAAGCCGGGCTCGATTGCCGCCGAACCCTTGAAGTCGCCGATGCCGATCACCGACAGGGCATCGGGCACCGCGATGCCGGCCCGGCGAGCGGCGTGCAGCGCACCGACCGCGATGACATCGTTGCCACCGATGATCGCCGTGGGGGGCGTGTCGGCGTTCAACAGCGCAAGGCTCAGCCGCTTGGCGGCCAGCATGTCGTAGGGACAGCGGTGCTCCCGCTTCGACGTCGCGGCGATGCCGGCCTGCTGCATCGCCTCGTGCACCCCGGCCAGTCGATCGCCGGCGCGGTCGTTGCCGGCGGTGTCGGGGAACAGCAGGGCGATGTCGCGGTGGCCGAGCCGGATCAGGTGCTCGGCGGCCTGGCGCCCGGCGGCGCGGTTGTCCGCACCGATGCACGGCAGGGCAGCGGTGCCGCCGGCGTTCCACAGCGTCACCAGCGGCACGTCGCGCGCGCGCAGCATCTCCAGCGCGACCGGATCGTGATCGCGTCCGATCAGGGCGAGGGCATCGATGCGCCGTTCGAGCAGCGAGCGCACCAGCACCACCTCGCGACGCGGATCGTAGTCGTGGCTGGCGATCAGCATCGTGCGTTCGTGCTCGCCGAGCCGGTGCGAGAACGCCTGGATCATCTCCGAGAAGATCGCGTTGTCGATCGTGGGCACGATCAGGCCGACGCTGCCGCTGCGGCGGCTGTGCATGCCGCTGGCCAGCCGGTCCCGGATGTAGCCCAGCTCGCGCGCGGCCCGCATCACCCGTTCGCGGGTGTCCGGTCGCACGCGATTCGCCCCGGTGAAGGCGCGCGACACGGTGGCCCCGGACACGCCCGCGCGTTGGGCGACGTCCAGGATGCCGGGCGGGCCGGTACATCGGCGAGTCGGGGACATGGCATCAGGACCGAAGCGGTAGCGTGAATGTAAACGTTTGCATGTTCGTTTACATGGTTTACCGTGGCGCACGTGTGATGAAGGGGCGGGTGGCGATGGAGTTCCTGCAGTACGTCGGCGGTGTGTTCGAGCCGTTGTCGTTCGCGCTGCTGCTCGGCGGCACCGTCGGTGGACTGATCCTGGGCGCCACACCCGGGCTGTCGCCGACCATGGCGGTGGCCCTGCTGATCCCGTTCACCTTCCAGCTCGCGCCCACCCAGGGGTTGATCCTGCTGGGGGCGGCCTACACCGCCACGGTGGCCGGCGGCGCGGTCAGCGCCATCCTGCTGAAGATTCCGGGCGCGCCGGCCAACATCGCGACCGCCCTGGACGGGCACGAGATGGCGCGGCGCGGCGAGGGCGCCAAGGCGCTGCACCTGTCCTTTCTCGCCTCGGGCGTGGGCGGAATCGTCGGCGTGCTGCTGCTGATCTTCCTGACGCCGGTGCTGGCGCGCTGGGCGCTGGCGTTCGGGCCCTCGCACCTGTTCTGGATGGCGATCCTGGGCGTGACGGTGATCGGGTCGCTGGATTCGAAGTCCTTCGTGAAGGGGCTGCTGTCCGGCTGCCTCGGTCTGTGGCTGTCGATGATCGGCTACGACGACATCCAGGGCGCGCAGCGCTTCATCTTTCACGATTCGCTGACCGGTGGGATCAACATCATCACCGCGCTGATCGGCATCTTCGCCATTCCGCAGGTCATCACGATGTTCAGTGCCGGGCGGCACGAGCGCGTGATCCAGAGCGTGGCGGTGGCCACCCAGCCGATCGGCGACTCCGTGCGCCTGCTGGGCCACAACGCACGGGCACTGGGCATCGGCACCGCGGTCGGCTCGTTCATCGGGCTGATCCCGGGCGTGGGCGGGCAGATCGCCGGCCTGCTGGCCTACGACCAGACCAAGAAGTTCTCGCCCGACCGGGATCGCTTCGGCACCGGCCACCCGGCCGGCGTCATTGCGGCCGAGTCGGCCAACAACGCGATGGTGGGTCCTTCCCTGGTGCCGTTGCTCACGCTGTCGATCCCCGGCAGCCCGACCGCCGCGGTGCTGCTGGGCGGGCTGCTGATCCATGGCATCTTCCCCGGGTCCGATCTGTTCGAGAACCACCCGCAGGTGGCCTGGACGTTCATCAACTCGATGCTGATCGGGCAGGTGCTGATGGTGGTGTTCGGCATCTGGATCGCCCGCCATGCCGCGAAGGTGTCGCGTGTGCCGCAACCGATCATGGCCGCCGCGGTGCTGGTGCTCGCGCTGTTCGGTTCCTACTCGGTGCAGCAATCGATGGGCGATGTGCAGGTCATGGTGGTGCTCGGCCTGGCCATGTACATCCTGGAGAGGTTCGGCTTCTCGGCAGCGCCTCTGGTGCTGGGCCTGATCCTGGGCCCCATCGCCGAGGCGAACTTCATCCAGGGCAGCATGATCGCCGGTGCGATGGACGGCCCCTGGGCCTACTTTGTCGGTGGGCCGCTGAACCTGCTGCTGATCGCGCTGGTGATCGCCTCGGTCGCCTGGAGCTTCTTCACCTCGGGGCGTGCCGTGCCGGTCAAGGCAGGCCCCGCCAGCGGGCAACCGTCATGAGCGGTCTGTCGCGCGCCCAGCACCTGGTGCCCGCCGTGGCGGTGCTGTTGCTGTCGATCGTGGTGGTCTGGCTCAGCTACACCCGAGAGCCTGCCGGTGCCTTCCTGTTTCCGCGCCTGATCTCGAGCGTCATGCTGCTGCTGGCGATCTGGAACGCCGCGCGGGCCGCCCTCGGATTGGCGAGGGTCGGCAGCGGCGTGTCGCGCGGGGAGCTCGTGACCGTGCTGCCCGGCGTGCTGGTCACGCTGGTCTACGTGCTGTTCGCGGCCAAGGGGCTCGGCTTCTACGTCGCCTCCTTCATCACCTTCATCGTGCTCTACGCGCTCTACGATCCGGCGCCGCACGACCGACCCGCCAGCTGGCTGCGACGCGTGCTCGTCGCGTTCGGCTTCATGCTGGTGATCTACGGGCTGTTCACGCTGCTGCTCAAGGTGCAGACGCCGCGTGGCGCCTTCTTCTGAGCGGCATCCCGCCGCTGCCCTCGCTTGCAACTATCCGGAGAGTTCTCTCGATGAAACGCCGTCCCCTGATCGGTACCACGCTCGCCCTGGCACTGGGTGCCGCCCTTGCGCTTCCTGCGCTGGCCGATGACTATCCCGACCGCCCGGTCTCGATGGTGGTCAGCTACGGCGCCGGTGGGGCGACCGACTTCCAGGCGCGCATCGTGACGATGATGTCCGGTGGCGAGGACTACCTCGGGCAGCCGATGGTGATCCTGAACAAGCCGGGTGCCGGTGGCCGGGTGGGCTGGAACTGGTTCGCCGACGAGGCCGAATCGGACGGCTACACGCTGGCGGCGTACAACATTCCGCACTTCATCGCCCAGTCGATCGAGGGTGGGGTGAAGTACGGCAAGGACAGCTTCGAGCCGATCGCCAACTGGGGTGCGGATCCTGCGGTGATCGCGGTGCCGACCGACAGTCCCCACGACACCATCGAGGCGCTGGTCGCCTACGCCACCGAGAATCCGGGCAAGGTGACGCTGTCGGGTGCCGGTCTCTACGTGGGGCACCACATCGCGGCCTTGCAGCTGGAGAAGGCCACCGGCGCGAAGATGGTCTACATCCCGACCAAGGGCGGGGGAGCTGCCGCCATGAAGGCGATCATCGCGGGCGATGTGATCGGCGGCATCAACAACCTGTCCGATGCCTTTCGTGCGCAGGAGGCGGGCAACGTGAAGATCCTGGCGGTGGCGGATCTGGAGCGCTCCGAGTTCCTGCCGGATGTGCCCACCCTGATGGAGTCCGGCATCGAGGTCGACAACGCCTCGGTCAACTTTCGCGGCGTGATGGTGCCCGCGGGTACCCCGGACGATGTCATCGCCCTGTTGGCCGAGCGGGTACCGGCGATGTTCGCCGATGCACGTGTCGCCAAGCAGATGCAGGCCGGGGGCTCGCCGATGCGCATCATGAACCGCGACGAGGTGCTGGCGATGTGGGAAGCCCGCCAGGGCACCCTCGAAGAACTGCTTGCCGGCCTGAAATAGGGGAGCGATGCCCGTGTCCGCCCACACCGACAGGATGACCGCTCGCCCGGCCGCGGGGGGCGAGGCCGAACAGTGCCGGGCCGTGGACGATGTCGTGCGGCGGGCACGCGCGGCGCAGCAGCGCCTGGAGACGTCCGCCGATCAGGCCCTGCTGGACCGTGCCGCGCTGGCGATCGGCTGGGCGCTGATGGAACCTGCACGCAACGAGGCACTGTCATTCCAGGCGGTGCGGGACACCGGGCTTGGCCGCATCGATCACAAGATCCGCAAGAACCATCGCAAGACGCTGGGGTTGCTGCGCGACATCGCCGGGGTCCGGACCTGCGGTGTGATCAAGGACGAGCCGGCGCAAGGTCTGACCGAGATCGCCCGGCCATTGGGCGTGATCGGTGCCGTCGTGCCGTCCACCAATCCGGTGGCCACGCCGGCCAACAACGCCATCAACGCGCTCAAGTGCGGTAACGCCATCGTGCTGGCGCCGTCGCCTGCCGGTGCGCCGGTGTGTGCCGAGCTCATCGCCGCGATCCATGCGCAGTTCGACGCGGTGGGTCTGGAGCGCGACCTGGTGCAGATGCTGCCCGCACCGCCCTCGAAGGTGAAGACCCAGCGGCTGATGTCGACCGTCGATCTGGTGGTGGTCACCGGCAGCCAGGACAACGTGCGCCGCGCCTACACCTCGGGCACGCCCGCGATCGGCGTGGGCTCGGGCAACGCCACGGTGATCGTGGACGAGAGTGCCGACCTGCCGGATGCGGCGAGAAGGATCGCCGCGTCCAAGATGTTCGACAACAGCACCTCGTGTTCCTCGGAGAACCAGCTGATCGTCGTGGATGCGGTGCGCGAGGCGTTCCTGGGCGAGCTGCACGCCGCCGGTGGCCGCTTGCTGGACGAGGCGGGCGGTGCTGCGTTGAAGCGCGCCCTGTTCCACGACGGTGCGCTGGATCGCGGCCTGATCGCCAAGGACATCGATGTGTTCCTGGCAGGCGCCGGGCTGCTGGTCGATGACCCGGAATCGGCAGGCTTCGTGGTGCTGCCGGCGACCGGCATCGGCGCCGAGCACCCGGAGTCCGGCGAGAAGCTGTCGCTGGCGGTGTCGCTGCACGCGGCTCGGGATTTCGAGCAGGCGATCGAGGTCGCCGGCCGGCTGCTGTCGCACCAGGGCGCCGGCCATTCGGTCGGCCTGCACACCGGCATCGATGCGCGCGCGTTGACGCTTGGCCACCGGTTGCCGACTTGCCGGGTGATCGTCAACCAGGCGCATTGCTTCGCCACCGGAGGCTCGTTCGACAACGCGCTGCCGTTCTCGCTGTCGATGGGCTGTGGCAGCTGGGGTGGCAATTCGATCGATGCCAACCTGCATTGGCGCCACTTCCTGAACATCACTCGCGTGGTGCGACCGATCCCGGTACGGGAGCCCACGCTCGACGAGGTGTTCGGTGCCTACTGGACGGAGGCCGGCAGCTGAGCGTGCACGAGGGCATCGACAGCATCCGCGCGCTGATCGATGCGCGCGCCGCCACCGGCGGCGCCCGCACCGCGCTGATCGAACCGGACGGGGAGACGCTCGACTACCGGACGCTGCGCCTGCGGGTGCGCGCCGTGGCGGCCAGCCTGGCCGCGCAGGGCTTGAGCCGTGGCGATAGCGTCGGCTACGCGATGGTCAACGGCGTGGACGCCGCGCTTGCCATCCTGGGCATCCAGTACGCCGGGTTGCGGGCGGTGGCGGTGAACCTGGTGGCCGGGCGCGACGTGATCGGCTACGTGCTGGCGCACAGCGGGGCACGGCGGGTGATCGTGCAGGCGAGTACCCGCGAGCCGATGCTCGAGGCGCTGGCCTGTGATGCGTACACCAGCGCGGCACGGCGAGAGGCCCCCCTATTGATCGAGCTATCGCCTCGCGACCCCGGCGCTTCACCAGACGAGCCCCACGACCTGTCCCCGATCGGCACCGATGACGATGCGCTGGTGATGTACACCTCCGGCACCACCGGTCGGCCGAAAGGCGTCAGGCTCTCGCACGGCAACCTGTTGGCCGGTGGGCACAACACCGCGACCGGCCACGGTTTGCGCGTGACCGATCGTGCCCTGTGCACGTTGCCGCTCTACCACATCAACGGGCTGTGCGTGACGCTGTACGGTGCGCTGGTGTCGGCAGGCTCCATCGTGTTGCCGGCACGCTTCTCGGCGTCACGTTTCTGGAGCTGGATGAGGGGACAGGGTTGCACCTGGTTCAGCGTGGTGCCCACCCAGGTCGGCTACCTGCTGCACGCCGAACAGCCGGTGGATCCGCCGGTCGGCGTGCGTTTCGGGCGATCCGCCTCGGCGCCGCTGTCGCCCGATGTGCACCGCGCCTTCGAGCAACGCTTCGGGGTGCCGCTGATCGAGACCATGGGCCTGACCGAGACCGCCGCGCAGATCACCACCAACCCGATGCCGCCGCGATCCGGACGCATCGGCAGTGCCGGACGAGCGCACGGGTGCCAGCTGCGGATCGCCACCGCGTCGCCCGGCGGTCAAGGTGGCGATCAGGGCGGCGACCAGGGCGGCGACCAGGGCGGCGGGGAAGGCGAGATCCAGATCCGCGGCAGCAACGTCATGCAGGGCTACCTGGACAATGCCGAGGCCACCCGGCAGGCGTTCAGCGACGATGGCTGGCTGCGCACCGGCGACCTGGGCCGGGTCGATGCCGACGGCTTCGTGTTCGTCACCGGTCGGCTCAAGGAGCTGATCATCAAGGGCGGCGAGAACATCGCTCCGCGCGAGATCGACGAGGCGCTGCACGCCCACCCGGACGTGCTCGAGGCCGCCGCGTTCGGGGTGCCCTGCGCCGACTACGGCGAGCGTGTGGAGGCCGCCGTGGTGGCGGTGCCGGGTCGCACCCTCGACACCGCCGAGCTGCTGTCATTGTGCGAGCAGCGACTCGGCCGGTTCAAGCGTCCCGATCGGCTGCATCTGGTCGACGAACTGCCCAAGGGACCGTCCGGAAAGATCCAGCGCCGCCGCTGCGCCGAGCGGTTCGCATCGGTCCCGGGCACGGTGTAAGTTCCGCGCCCGCGGTCGCCGTCCACCGGCCGACGTTGCACTCTGGGGTCATGACGGCAGGCGCGGCAAGCAGTGGCGACACGCGGGCGGACGCGGCGCCTGCCGGACTGGTGTACAGCGACCTGCAGGCGTCCGGCATCCGCCGACGACGCCGCGGCAAGGGCTTCAGCTTTCACCTGGACGATGGCACGAGCGTGCCACCGGCGGTGGCGGTGTGGTGCCGCTCGCTGGCGATTCCGCCGGCCTGGCAACGGGTGTGGATCTGCCAGCAGCGCAATGGCCACATCCTGTGCACCGGATTCGATGCGCGCGGACGGCGCCAGTACCGCTATCACCCGGACTGGACCAGCGCGCGCAACCTGGTCAAGTTCGACGGGCTGGCGGACCTTGCGCGTCGGCTGCACCGCATCCGCGACCGGGTGGCCATCGATCTGCGCGCGCAGCGTCACTCGCACCGCCGGGTGGTGGCCGCGGTGGTGCGCCTGATCGACGAGGGGCTGGTGCGCGTGGGCAACGAGGGCTACGCCCGCAGCAACGGGACCTATGGCGCCAGCACGCTGCAGGAGCGTCATGTGAGCCTGGACGGCGAGCACGTCGCGCTGGCATTCACCGGCAAGTCCGGCCAGGCGCGCCGGATCGATGTGGACGATGCCGCGCTGGCCCGCACGCTCCACTACGCCCAGGAGCTGCCCGGCCAGCGGCTGTTTCGCTACCTCGGCGACGCCGGTGAGGTGCGCGACGTGCAGTCCCACGATGTGAACGACTACCTGCAGGCCTGCTGCGGCTGCGCGACCAGTGCCAAGGACTTTCGCACCTGGGGTGGCACGGTGGCCGCCTGGCGGCATGCCGATGCCCATCGGAACGCACCGCCCGCCCGTCCGGAAGTGCAGGCGATCAAGTACGCGGCCGACCTGCTCGGCAATACCGTGGCGGTGGCCCGCAAGTTCTACGTGCACCCGTCGCTGGTCGCCGCGATCGAGGCCGGGAACGTACCGCCGCGCGCTCGACGCTCTCGCAAGCACATGAACATCGCCGAGACCAGCGTGGCGCGTTGGCTGGAGTCTCTGTAGCGCCGGTTCAGGTCAGCCGCTCGGCCCGCTCCCGGCGGGCCAGCGGCAGCATCGCCGCGATGCCCGCCATCGGCCCCAACGCCAGCACCACGAAGGTCATCGACCAGCCGATGGTTGCGGCCACCCAGGGCAGGGCTTGCACCGTGAGCACGGTGAGCGCGAACCCTAATGCGGTCTGCAGCGTCAGCAGGCTGCCGGCCTTGTCGGCCGGTGCGGCATCGGCCACCAGCGCCGAGAACTGCGCGGAATCGGGGATGATCGCCGCTCCCCAGATCACTACCACCGCGCAGAACAGCCAGGACGGTCCGCCGAAGCTCAGTGCGGCCGCCAGCGCGGCGCTGCCGCTGACAGCCATCGCGATGACCGTCAGGCGCGCCTTGCCGAGCCGATCGGCGAACGCGCCCGCGAACGGGCACAGCAGCGCGCCGGCGCCGATCGCCGCGAAGGCGGTCAGCTTGGCCAGTTCGGCGGCCCGGTCCGGTGCCAGGTGCTGCGAATAGCTGGCCAGCAACGCGGTGGCGATCCAGGCCCACATCGCGTACAGCTCCCACATGTGCCCCAGGTAGCCGGCGTAGGCGCGCCGGATGCGCCGATCGGTCCAGGCCAGCGTGGCGGCCGAGACATCGAAGCGCGGCGCGGTGGCGTGGTGCGGTCCCAACCGGGTGGCCAGGATGAGCAGGGCAGCCAGCAGGGCCAGCAGCGAGGCCCCCAGGGTCGCGGCGCGCCAGTCGCTGCCACCGGCGAAGGCCAGCAGGTGGGGGGCGGCCGAGCCGAGCGTCAGTCCGCCGACCAGCAGCCCGACCAGCCAACCGCGATCGCGGGTGCCCCAGCCGACCGCGATCTTCATGCCGACCGGGTACACCGCGGCCAGCGCGAACCCGACCAGTGCCCGGCTGAGGATCGCCGCCACCCCGTGCACATCGACGATCACCAGCGTGGCATTGGCCAGTGCCGCCAGCACGGCACCGGCGGCGAACAGGCGGCGCGGGTCGATGCGATCCGGCAGTCCGGTGATGGCCAGCAGCAGCGCACCGACCACGAAGCCTGCCGAGACGCTGGAGCCGAGCAGGGCTGCGCGCAGCGACGACAGGCCGGTCTCGCGGGTCAAGTCGGCCAACACCGCCGAGGCCACGAACCACAGCGACATGGCCATCACCTCGGCCAGCACCAGCAGGGCGATGCTTGCGCGCTTCACGCTCGGTATCAGTCGCAGCTGGCGTCGGTTGCGGCTCGAACGCTGGTCAGTCCGCGCAGCTTGCCCTCGCGGCTGACGGTGATGACGTCGAAATCGCCGTCGGCGTCCGGAGGGATGAGCGCATGTCGTCGGTCCACGGTGAACGGATTCGCACTGTGCGCTCGACCCGCGATCGGGGTCATGACCTTTGCCCGTCGGACAGCGGGCAAAGTACCGACGTGGTCCGATGCGGCATACTCGGGCCAGGAGAGCAGGCGTTGAGCGCCGTCGTCGCCGAGGGGGTCTACGAAGCCGGCTTCGAGGCGATCAGGGCGATGCTGGCGGTGCCACCGGTTCACACCGTCAGGTAGCGCTGCACCAGGTCATCGTCCAGTGCCTCCATCGCCCCCTCGGCGACGATCGCGCCCCGGTCCATCAGCGCGAATCGATCCCCCACGCGCCGCGCGAACGGCAGCTTCTGCTCCACCAGCAGCACCGACAGGCCCAGCTCGGTGTGCAGTCGCCCGATGATGTCGCCGATCTCGGCGACGATGTTCGGCTGGATGCCCTCGGTGGGTTCGTCCAGCAGCAGCACGTCCGGCTGGGTGGCCAGCGCCCGGCCGATCGCCAGCTGCTGCTGCTGACCGCCGGACAGGTCGCCGCCGCGCCGCGACTTCATGTCGGCCAGCACCGGGAACATCGCGTGGATCTCCTCGGGAATGCTGCGCAGGCCGTCACGGCGCGACGGCAGGCCGATCTTCAGGTTCTCCTCCACCGTCAGCAGCGGGAAGATCTGCCGACCCTGCGGCACGTAGCCGATGCCGGCCGCGGCGCGTCGCTCGGCCGGCATCCGGGTGATGTCCTCGTCGCCCAGCGTCAACCGACCCTGACGCACCGGCAGCAAGCCTGCGATGCACTGCATCAACGTCGTCTTGCCGACGCCGTTGCGCCCCATCAGCACGGTGCAGCCGGCACCGATGCTCAGGCTGGCGCCGCGCAGCGTCTGCGAGGAGCCGTAGAACTGGTCCACCGCCTCGATCGTCAACGCGCTCACTCGGCCGCTCCCAGGTAAACCTCGCGCACGCGCTGATCGTCCTGCACCGCCTGCATGCTGCCCTCGGCCAGCACCGAACCTTGGTGCAACACCGTCACCGGTGCCTCCAACGCGCGCACGAATTCCATGTCGTGCTCCACCACCACCACGGCATGAGCGCCCGCCAGGCCCTTCAGCAGGGCGATGGTGCGATCCATCTCCTGGTGGGTCATGCCGGCGGCCGGTTCGTCGACCAGCAGCAGCAGCGGATTCTGGATCACCAGCATGCCGATCTCCAGCCACTGCTTCTGGCCGTGCGACAGGGCGCCTGCGCGCATCTTCAGTCGGTCGGCCAGGCCGATCGTCTCGGCCACCTCGTCGATGCGCTCGCGCGCCGCGCCGTCCAGGCGTGCCCGGAAGGTGCGCCACACGCCGCGCGGACCGGCCATGGCCAGCTCCAGGTTGTCGTGCACGTCCAGGTTCTCGAACACGGTCGGGCGCTGGAACTTGCGACCGATGCCGGCTTCGGCGATCTCGGCCTCGTTCAGGCGCAGCAGGTTGATGCGTTGGCCGAACCACACCGAGCCGTGGTCCGGTCGCGTCTTGCCGGTGACGATGTCCATCATGGTGGTCTTGCCGGCGCCGTTGGGCCCGATCACCGCGCGCAGCTCGCCGGTGTCGACATGGAAGTTCAAGCCGTTGATGGCGCGAAAGCCGTCGAAGCTGACCGAGACGTCCTCCATGTACAGCACCGTGCCGTGCGACAGGTCCAGGTTGTCGACCTGCTTGGGGATCAGGAACTCGAACGTGCGATCGCGCCTCATGAGGGTCTGCGCCGCCAGCCGAGCAGGCTGGCCACACCGCCGGCGATGCCCTTGGGCAGCAGCAACGTCACCAGCACGAACAGCAGCCCCAACGCGAACAGCCAGGCCTCGGGATAGGCACCGGTGAACCAGGACTTGGCCACGTTGACCCCGATGGCACCGATTACCGCACCGTACAGCGTGCCGCGCCCGCCGATCGCCACCCAGACCACCGCCTCGATCGAGTTCAGCGGAGCGAACTCGCCGGGGTTGATGATGCCCACCTGCGGCACGTACAGCGCACCGGCCAGGCCTGCGATCATCGCCGAGGCGGTGAAGATCGTGACCTTGACCCGATCGACCGGGTAGCCGATGAAGCGGGTGCGATCCTCGGCATCGCGGATTGCCACCGCCACGCGCCCAAGCCTTGAGCGCAGGATGGCCACGCACAGCAGGTAGCTGAACAGCAAGGCGGTACCGCTGGCCACGAACAGACCGATGCGCACCGCGTTGCTTCTCAGGTCGAACCCCAGCAGCTCGCGAAAGTCGGTCAGCCCGTTGTTGCCGCCGAATCCCATCTCGTTGCGGTAGAACGCCAGCAGCAGCGCGTAGGTCATCGCCTGGGTGATGATCGACAGGTACACGCCGTTGACGCGCGAGCGAAAGGCCAGGGCGCCGAACACGTAGGCCAGCAGGCCCGGCACCAGCAGGATCATCAGGGCGGTGAACCAGAATTGGTCGAAGCCCATCCAGTACCAGGGCAGTTCGGTCCAGTTCAGGAACACCATGAAGTCCGGCAGGTCCGGGTTGCCGTACACCCCGCGCGCGCCGATCTGGCGCATCAGGTACATGCCCATGGCATAGCCGCCCAGCGCGAAGAAGGCGGCATGGCCGAGCGACAGGATGCCCAGGTAGCCCCACACCAGATCGACCGACAGCGCCAGGATGGCGTAGGTCAGGTACTTGCCCAGCAGCGTGACGGTGAAGGTGCTCACGTGCAGGGCGTGATCGGGCGGCAGGTTGGCACCGATCGCCACGCCCAACGTCCCGACGATCAGGAGGGTGCAGAAGATCAGCGTGGCGCGGCGGCTGGCCAGTTGCGGGGCGACCATGCCCACGGCGTTGGAGGCGCTCACGAGGCGGCCGCCCGGCCGCGCTGCGGGAACAGCCCGCGCGGTCGCCGCTGGATGAACAGGATCAGGAACGTGAGCACCAGGATCTTGGCCAGGATCGCGCCCGCCCAGGGCTCCATGAGCTTGTTAGCCACGCCCAGCGTCATGCCGCCGATCAGCGTGCCCCACAGGTTGCCCACCCCGCCGAATACCACCACCATGAAGCTGTCGACGATGTAGGCCTGGCCCAGGTTCGGTCCGACGTTGGTCAGCTGAGACAGGGCCACGCCTGCAATGCCAGCCACGCCGGCTCCCAGCCCGAAGGTCAGCGAGTCGATGCGCGCCGAGCGCACGCCCATGGCGCGCGCCATCTGCCGGTTCTGGCTGACCGCCCGCACCTCCAGCCCGAAGCGCGAGCGCTTGAGCAGGATCAGCAGCAGGGCGAACACCACCAGGCAGAACCCCAGGATCCACAGCCGGTTCAACGTCAGCGACAGCACCGCGTTGACCTCCCAGGTGCCCTGCATGAACGGTGGGTTGGCCACCGGCACGTTGCGCGGCGAGACCACGGTGCGCACCAGCTGCTGCAGGATCAGGCTGATGCCGAAGGTGGCCAGCAGCGTCTCCAGCGGACGCCCGTACAGGAAGCGGATGACGCTGCGCTCGATCGCGATGCCGACCAGGGCGGTGACCACGAAGGCCACCGGAATCGACAGCAGCAGCGCGGTGGTGACCGACTGGGGCAGCAATTGCTGCATGGCCCAGGCGGTATAGGCGCCGAGCATGATCAGCTCGCCGTGCGCCATGTTGATGACCCCCATCACCCCGAAGGTGATCGCCAGGCCGATCGCGGCCAGCACCAGCACCGAGCCCAGCGACAGTCCGAAGAAGATCGTCTCCATGATCTCGTAGCGCTGCACCAGCGCGCGCTGCCGGGCCATGGCCACGCTGGCCAGCTCGCGCGTCTGGGCGGCGTACTCGTCATCGTCGGCATTGGCGATGCGCGCGATGGCGCGGCGGCTGTCCGGCGACAGGTCGGCGGCCAGCGCATCGATGCCCTCGCGCCGTTCGTCCGGGTCGTCCGAACCGATCAGCTGCCGGGCGCGCACGCTGGACAGCGCCCGACGCACGCGCTCATCGGTCTCGCTCGTCAGCAGGGTGTCCAGCTGTTCCCGCCCGATGCCGTCCGGTTCGTCCACCAGCGCGTTCACCGCGGCAAGCCGCTCGCCGGCATCCTCCGAGCTCAGGCCGAGTCCCGCGATCAGCGTGCGCAGGTGGGCGCGCAGCCGGTTGTTCAGGCTGAGCCGGTCGACATCGCGACGCCCGACCGTGCCGAACGCCTCGCTGCCGTCCAGGCGCGTGGTGTCGTAGCGCCGGCCCTGCTTGACCACGCGCACGATCGTGCCGCTGTCCTCGTGCAACATCAGATCGCTGCCGAGGATACCTTCGAGCAGCTGGCGCACGTCCGGATGACCGGAGGCCGCCAGCTCGTCCAGTGCCGCCTGGCGCTCGGCGCCCCGGCCTTGCACGAAGGCGGTGAAGATCGGGTCCAGCACGGCGTCGCCGGTGGTGACGCCGCCCTGCTGGGCCAGGGCGACGCCTGTCCACAGCCAGGCCAGCAGCCCGACCGTGAACCAGCGTGCGCGCATCACCGAGCGAAGGACCGCTCGATCACAGGTTCTGACCGGAGCATTCGCCGGTCTTGACGTTGTAGTTGCCGCACGACAGCGGCGCCTGCCAGTCGGCCATCAGGTCCTTGGAGCTGTCCAGGAAGTCCGACCAGGCATCGCCTGCCACCAGGCCCGAGGTTTCCCAGACGATCTCGAACTGGCCGTCGTCCTGGATCTCGCCGATCAGCACCGGCTTGGTGATGTGGTGGTTGGGCATCATGGCGCTGAAGCCGCCGGACAGGTTGGGCACCGCCACGCCGATGATCGCGTCGGCGACGGCGTCCGCATCGGTGGTGCCGGCCTTCTCGACCGCCTTGACCCACATGTTGAAACCGATGTAGTGCGCCTCCATCGGATCGTTGGTGACCCGATCCTCGTCACCGATGAACTCGATCCAGGCGTCGATGAAGTCCTCGTTGGCCTCGGCGTCCACGCTCATGAAGTAGTTCCAGGCGGCCAGGTGGCCGACCAGCGGCTCGGTGTCGAAGCCGGACAGCTCCTCTTCGCCGACCGAGAAGGCCACCACCGGAATGTCCTCGGCCGAGATGCCCTGGTTGGCCAGCTCCTTGTAGAACGGCACGTTGGCATCGCCGTTGACGGTCGACACCACGGCGGTCTTCTTGCCCTCGGAGCCGAAGCCCTGGATCTCGGACACGATCGACTGCCAGTCGCTGTGACCGAACGGGGTGTAGTTGATCATGATGTCTTCCTCGGCCACCCCGTTCGCCTTCAGGTAGGCCTCCAGGATCCTGTTGGTGGTGCGCGGGTAGACGTAGTCGGTGCCGGCCAGCACCCAGCGCTCCACGCCGATCTCGTCGCGCAGGTAGTCGACCGCCGGGATCGCCTGCTGGTTCGGCGCCGCACCGGTGTAGTAGACGTTCTTGGACGACTCCTCGCCCTCGTACTGCACCGGGTAGAACAGCGGGCTGTTCAGCTCCTCGATCACCGGCAGCACCGACTTCCGGGACACCGAGGTCCAGGCGCCGAAGGTGGCGGCCACGCCTTCCTGCTCGATCAGCTCGCGCGCCTTCTCGGCGAACAGCGGCCAGTCGGAAGCCGGGTCCACGACCACCGCCTCGAGCTGCTTGCCCAGCAGGCCGCCCTTCTCGTTCTGCTGCTCGATCAGCATCAGCATGGTGTCCTTCAGCGTGGTCTCGCTGATGGCCATGGTGCCGGACAGCGAGTGCAGCACGCCGACCTTGATGGTGTCGTCCTGGGCGATGGCACCGGGCGCGGCGCCCAGCAGGGCAGCGCTCGCCAGCCACGGCAACGTGGCGGATCCTTTGAGAAGTTCAGTCATCGTCGTCAATCGTCGAGTCGGGAAGGGCGGAGGCGATGTGCGGGTGCGCAGCGCGGGTTCGGGTAAGCCGGCATCCTTGTTCACCGTTTGTGCCATGCAACAAAAGCGTTCATAATCAAGGTCTTGAAGGGTTATCTAGCCCGGAGGTGGAATCGCTCTGCCATATTCGGGTGCTCCCGTGCACCGATGCTGTGCGGTACCGGCCCCTCTGCCGTCGCGTCCGTCATTGACCGCACCGGTTGCACTGCTACCATCGAATGACCGCGCCCTCCACGCTCAGCGAACGAGCACCGTGCCCCGCCCATTGCCGTCACGCATCGGGTCCGTCCCCCGTTTCGCCCGCGTGTGCCGGCGGCTTCCGAGCCTGCTCGCCTCGCCGCTGCTGATCGTCTCGCTGCTGAGCCTGTCATGGGCCGGCGAGGCATTCGCGGCACTGGTCCAGGCACCGCACGAGGTGGTACTGCCCGCCAACGGCGGCGCGGTGACGATCCCCCTGCGCTCGGAACGGGCCATGGAGATCCGGCTGCAGCTGGAGCGTTCGCCGGTCGGGGTCCATCTGGAACGCGCCGGTCGGACCGGCTGGACGGTGCGTTGGAGCAACCCCGAGGTCCGGTATCCGACCAAGGTGGTGCTCAGTGCGGCACCGCTCGGCGCCCCCACCGAGCGTGAACGCGTCGAGATCCGGTTGGTGCCCCAGCGTGAGACGTCCAGCGCCGAGCGCGAAGGTGGCTCCCTGCAGTTGCCTCGGATTGCCGGTCAGGCCCTGCAGGTCGGCAAGCCCTGGGCCCTGTGGGTGCGCGCCAGGACCGATTCCGGCGTCCTGGACCGGACCGACGATGTCGTGGTGGCGCTGGACGGTGCGCCGGAGGGCGTCGACCTGCAGCCGCACATCGAAGGCTGGCACCGATTGGCGATGGTGCCCAGGCGCGAGGGTGACATCCGCTTCGATGTCGTCGCCCTGCACCGCCAGGGCCAGTTGGCTCCCGCGCGCCAGCCGGTGCGCCTGCGCGTGCGTCGTCCCGGCGATGCGCTGGGGCCGCTGGCGGGTCCTCCCCCGGACACATCGGCCCCGGACACACCGGCCCCGGACACGATTCGCCCGGACGAACCGTCTGCACCGCTCGACGAACTGGCGGAGTCGCTGCAGATGCCGCGGCTCGAACCGATCGCCAACCAGATCGTCAGTGCCGGTCGGGCGGTGGTGTTCCGGGTCAATCCACAGCTGCCCGAGGGCCAACGCGCGGTGGTGCAGATCGACCGGCTTCCGCGCAACGCGCGCTTCGATGCGGGCGCTGATGGCCGGCGCACCTTCCACTGGATGACCGGCGAGAGCGACCAGGGCGAACACCGCTTCCGGTTGACCGCCATCAATGCCGAGGATGCCAACCTGCGCTACAGCGAGGAGGTCACCGTGATCGTCGGCGACCCGACGCGCAGCAAGACCGCTCCGGCGCAGTAGACTGCAGGGCCCGCCGCCGACCAAGCCCGACTTGACCCGTTTCGATCGCCTGCCGGATCACCTCAAGGGGTCGCTGACGCTGATGCTCGCCGCCTTCGGCTTCGCGCTGATGATCGCGCTGATCAAGCTGGTCGGGTCGCGACTGCCGGTCGTGCAGATCCTGTTCGTGCGTCAGCTGGGCATGCTGCTGATCCTGTCACCGACCATCGTGCGCGATCTGCCGCACGCGCTGTCGACTCGCCGGCTGGACCTGCAGTTGCTGCGCATCGGCCTGGCCCTGGTGGCGATGCTGTGCGGCTTCACCGCGGTGATTCACATGCCGCTGGCCGATGCCGTGGCACTCGGCTTCGCCAAGAGCTTCTTCGTGACGATCTTCGCGGTGCTGGTGCTGCGCGAGACGGTCGGCGTGCACCGCTGGTCGGCGGTGGCGCTGGGTTTCATCGGCGTGCTGGTGATGGTGCGCCCGGGCAGCGACGGGGCCTCGCTGTACGGGCTCATGGCGATCACCGGCGCAGCCTCCGCCGGGGCGGTGATGGTGGTGATCCGGTTGCTCTCGCGCAGCGAGTCCACCCACAGCATCCTGCTGTACCAGGCGCTGGGCGTCGGGCTGGTGATGGCGGTTCCGGCCTGGGTGTACTGGGAGGCGCCGACCGCACACGAGTGGCTGCTGCTCGGTGCGATCGGCGTGATCAGCTTCTTCGCCCAGAAGGCCAACGTCATGGCCTACACCTGGGGCGAGGCCTCGATGCTGGCCTCGCTCGACTACGTCAGGCTGCTGTACGCCACGGCGCTGGGCTGGTGGCTGTTCGACACCTTGCCCGGCACCTCGACCTGGATCGGTGCGGGCATCATCGTGCTGGCCTCGGTGTACACCGTGTGGCGCGAACGGGTGAGGAACCAACGCCTGGCCTCCGACCCGAGCGGGCGCGGATTCACCAACACCTGAAGCCGGCCGGCTCACTGCCCGGCAACGGCCCGCCGCCTCAGTCCGCCTTGCCGACCGCGATCGGAGCATCCGGGTCAGGCCTGACCCCCTTCTGGATCAGGAAGGCAACGACGGTCACCGCGATGCCGACCGCATCGGAGACCAGCCCGCCCTCGATCATGAACAGCGCCGCGGCGATCAGGGCGGCGCGGATGAACCAGGCGGCCCGGCTGCCGACGAACCAGCCTTGCACGCCCGAGGACAGCAGGTACACGCCGAAGATGGCGGTGGCCGCCGCACGGATGATCTCGTACCAGACCGCCTCCATCAGCAACGCACCGTTGTAGAAGAACATGAACGGCACGATGAAGGCGGCGATGCCGATCTTGAACGAGGCGACCGAGGTCTCCATCGGGTTGGCGCCTGATATTCCGGCCGCGGCGTAGCTGGCCAATGCCACCGGTGGCGTGATCGCCGACAGCACCGCGAAGTAGAACACGAAGAAGTGCGCGGTCAACGTCGGTATCCCCAGCTGCACCAGGCCCGGCGCCACCACCGAGGCGGCGACCGCGTAGGCGGCGGTGGTCGGCATGCCCATGCCCAGCAGGATCGAGATGCACATCGCGAAGAACAGGGCGAGTAGCTGCGAGGTGTCGGCGATGCCGAGCAGCAGCACCGAGAAGCGCGCGCCGACGCCGGTCAGCGAGATCACGCCGACGATGATGCCGGCGCAGGCGCACACCGCGATGATCTGGATCGACATCACCCCGGCGATCTGGAAGGCGCGGGCAATCGCACGCGGGCCCATCCGGTACGGTGTCAGGTAGGAGACCACGGCGGCGGCGATGGTGGCCAACGCACCGGCGCGGATGACCGAGTAGCCGGCGAACAGGGCGTAGATCAGGATGATGATCGGCGCGAACAGGTACACCTGGCGCAGCAGCTTGGCCAGCTTCGGCAGCTCGTCCTCGCGCATGCCGCGCATGCCCAGCTTGGCTGCCTCGAAGTCGACCATGAAGTACACCGACACGAAATACAGCACCGCTGGAATGATCGCCGCCACGGTGATCTCGGTGTACGGGATGCCGGTGATCTCGGCCATGATGAAGGCGCCGGCCCCCATGATCGGTGGCATGATCTGCCCGCCGGTCGAGGCGGCCGCCTCGACCGCGCCGGCGGTCTTCCTGTGATAGCCGACTCGCTTCATCAGCGGGATCGTCAGCGAGCCGGTGGCGACCACGTTGCCGGCCGAGGTGCCATTGATCATGCCCATCAGGCCCGAGGCGAAGATGGAGACCTTGGCCGGGCCGCCGCGCGCGCGTCCGGCGGAGGCGAACGCGAAGTTCACGAAATAGTCGCCCACCTTGGAGGCCTGCAGGAAGGCGGCGAAGATGATGAACAGGATGATGTAGGTCGATGAGACGGCCGTGGTGGGACCGAGGATGCCGGCGTCGGTGTACACCTGCGAGAAGAAGCGCGCCCAGTCGATCGGCGGCGAGTTCAGGAAGCCGGGCATGTAGCGACCGGTGAACACGTACACCAGGAAGATGCCGGCGATGATCACCAGCGCCAGGCCTGCCACGCGACGGGTCAGCTCCATGATCAGCGCGGTGCCGGCGATGGCCGCCAGCGAAATGCCGATCGGCGCGAACGGGGTGCCGGTGGCATTGCGCATCAGCGTGCCGTAGATGGTGATCAGGTAGATCGCCACGGCCACCGCGCTGATTCCCAGCACCAGATCCGGCGAGGCGAAGCGATCGCGCGGGGTGCGGTCCAGCCAGCCCAGCACGATGCCGCCGGCGGTCGCCACCAGCAGCGGCAGCCCGAAATAGTAGATCTCGGCATCGCGGAACTCGGGCGCCATGCCGTTCCACATCTCGCCACCCGCGATGCGCAGCGCGAAGCTTGCGGCGGCGCCGCAGGCGAACAACGCAAGCCCGGCGAGCACCACCGATGCGCCATCGGTGACGCCGAAGCCACGCGCCGGTGTCGCCTCGGTGAAGCGGGCGTGCGCGCCGTACATCAGGAAGCCCAGGAACAACGCACCGGCGACGTGCACGATGCGGAAGTTCCAGGTCTCCAGCGGGAAGCTCGGCAGGAAGGGGACATCGATACCGGTCATGCCGGACAGCGAGAGTCCGTTCAGGGCCGCCATGTGGAAGGCGGCGTACAGCGCAGCCAGGGTCGAGATCAGCACCAGGCGCCAGTTGGCGAACGCCCGGCGGTTTTCCTCGACCGGTTCCTCATCGATGTCCTCGACGACCACGGCATCGCCGTGGCCGCCTGCCGGCTTCTCGCTCACGCTCGTCTGCCTAGCGAGCGTGGATCATGTCGTCGCCGATGTCGGCGCCGGCGTTTTCGCTGAACCACTTGGCAGCCCCCGGGTGCCACATCAGCACCTCGTTCTTGGTCCAGTTCTCCGGCACCGTGGTGGCGGCGGCCTTGTGGATGTTGAGCATGCGCTCGTTGTCCGACATGACCACGTTCACGGCCGCCTCGACGAAGCTGTCCGGCAGATCGCAATCGGCGATGGCGAAGTTCCACATCGATACCGAGCGCGCATCCGCCTCGAGCGTGGAGTAGGTGTCGGCGGCGATCTGGAAGGCCGACACCGGGAACTCGCCGAGGATGGTCTGCTGCTCTTCTTCGCTGAACTCGATGATGTTCACATCGGTCTGCACCTCCAGCTGGCTGACCGCCGGTACCGGCACGCCGGCGGCGAACGCGATCACGTCCAGCAGGCCGTCCTGCAGCTGCCCGCCCAGGTCGGACCAGCCACCGTTGCGGCGTTCGAAGTCCACGCCCAGCGCCTCCATCATGCGCGGGAAATAGGTGTCGGAGGTGGAACCGGCCGGGCCGAAGCCGATCTTCGCACCGGCCGGGATGTCGGCGATGCTCTCGATGCCGGACGAGCTGAGCGTGGTGACCGAGAACGGGGTCTGGTACATCGGGAACATGGCGCAGGCGCCGTCCATCTGCAGGCCCGGTGCGATCGGGTTGGTGCCGGCCAGCGACTCGGCGGCCGGGCCCATCGTGGTCATGCCGAACGAGGCGTCACCGGTGTGCACCAGCGCCATGTTCTGCATCGGTCCACCGGTGACCTCGGCGCCACCGGACAGGCCGAGCTCCTCGGCGACCAGGTTGGCCCAGCCGGAACCGTAGGCGAAGTAGGTGCCGCCCTGCGAGGCGGTGCCGACGGTGAAGCTTTCCGGCCAGTCGGTGCGATCGGTGTCCTGGGCGTGGAGCGTGCCGCAGGCGAGGGCGACGGCGGCGGTGAGGGCGAGGGTGCGATACGTCATGAAGGCTTTTCCCGATGAAGGCGGATGTTCGCGGTAGGAACGCCACGGCCGAGGCGGGCTCGGGAGGCGTCACGCGGCGCAGACTAGAGTACGGCGCTTGTCAGGGTCAACCGGAAAAGCCAAAAAAAACAGCGTGTTGCGCACCATCAAGGGCGTGGCGGGTGGAAAGCGTGACAATTCACCCCGGTTCGTGGGTGGCCCGCGACCCATCAGGCATCGCCGGTGTAGTCGCGTCGCGACATGCCGTGCTTCTGCATCTTGTCGTACAGCGTCTTGCGCGACAGGCCCAACGTCTCGTAGGTCTCCTTTAGACGGCCTCGGTTCGCCACGATCGCCGCGGCGATCTGCGCCTTCTCGAACGCCGCCAGCCGCCCCGACAGGCTGCCGCGCGGCACGCCGCCGAAGCCGGCCTGCGCCCCGTGCTGCCCGTCACCCCCGATCGCCAGGTCCAGGCCCAGCACGAAGCGTTCGGCCGAGTTGCCCAGCTCGCGCACGTTGCCCGGCCAGTCGTGAGCGGCAATGCGCTCCAGCACCGCGGCGGACACATCGGGAAGCGTTCGCTGGTGCAGCGCGGCGGCGCGCGCCACCAGCGTGGCGAACAGGCCGGGCGCATCCTCCATGCGTTCGAGCAGCGAAGGCACCCGCAGCGTCACCACGTTCAGCCGGTACAGCAGGTCGCGTCGAAAGCGCTCCTGCATCGCATCGTCCTCCAGGTCCCGCTTGGACAGCGCGATCACGCGAAAGTCCAGCTCGACCGGCTGGTTGGAGCCGATCGGGGTGATCGCCCGACGGTGCAGCACATCGAGCAACGTGGCCTGCGCCGCCAGCGGCAGGCTGTCGATCTCGTCCAGGCAGATCACCCCGCGGTGCGCCTGGGCGAACTTGCCGACGCGGCGCTTGAGCGCGCCGGGAAAGGCGCCGGCCTCGTGACCGAACAGCTCGCACTCGATCATCGATTCGGGCAGGGCCGCGCAGTTGATGTGCACGAAGGGATGCGCAGCCCTGGCGCTGGTCGCGTGCAGGCAGCGCGCCACCACCTCCTTGCCCGCGCCGGTGTCGCCCACCACCAGTACATCCGCCTCGATGCCGGCGAGCGTTCGCACCGCGTCGCGGCACTCGGCGATTTCGCGGCTGGAACCCTGCAGCTGGCGCTGCACGGCATCGCCGTTCGGTAGCTGTGCGCGCAGCCGCCGGTTTTCCAGTGTCAGCCGGCGCTTGTCCAGGGCGCGACGCACCACCTCGAGCAGGCGGTCGGGGTCGTAGGGCTTTTCCAGGAAGTCGTACGCACCGTCGCGCATGACCTGCACCGCCAGCTCGATGTCGCCATGTCCGGTCACCAGGATGACCGGCAGTTCGGGATCGATCGCGTGGGCGCGCCGCATCAGTTCCACGCCGTCGATGCCGGGCATGCGGATGTCGCTCAGCAGGATGCCGGCGAAGTCGGGATGGACACGCTCCAGTGCCGCGGCGGCGCGCGCACAGCTGTCGCACGCCAGCTCGGCCAGTTCCAGCGTCTGCTCGATCGCGTAGCGCAGGTGCTCCTCGTCATCGACGACGAGGACCGACAGCGCCTCGGCGTCGCTCACGAAGCCTTCGCCGCCGATGCCGTGTCGGTGCCCATCCCGTCGCTGGCCATCTCGCTGGCGGCGGCTCGGCGCAGCCGTACCCGAAACTGCGCGCCGCCCTCCGGGTGATTGGCCGCGATCAGGCTGCCGCCGAAGTCCTCGACGATGTTGAACGAGATCGACAGGCCGAGCCCCAGGCCGTTGCCGGATTCCTTGGTCGTGAAGAACGGCTCGAACGCCTGGTCCACGGCGGCCTCGCTCAGTCCGGGACCCTGATCCCGCACCACGATGTCGACGCTGTCATCGTCGGTCTGCACGTGAATGTGGACGCACGGCCTGGCGTGCTCGCTCATCGCGTCCAGCGCATTGCTCAACAGGTTGACGATCACCTGCTGAAGCCGCACCTGCCCACCGATCACGTGCAAGCCTGGAGCGATCGGTTCGTGGTGCACCGTGGCGTCGAGCTTGCGGGTCTGCGGCGCCATGATGGCGATGGCCTCGTTGATCACCGTCGCCACCCGGATCGGACCGATGCTGTCGCCGGGACGGCGTGCGAAGCTGCGCAGGTGGGTGCACAGCCGCGCGATGCGATCGACCATGTCCGAGATGCGTCGCAGGTTGTCGCGCGCTTCCTCCAGCCGGTTGCGTTCCACCAGCGTGACGGTGTTGCGCGCATAGGTCTTGACCGCTGCCAGCGGCTGGTTGATCTCGTGCGCCACGGCCGCCGACATGCGGCCCAGTCCCGACAGCTTGCCGGCCTGGACCAGCTCGCGCTGCGTGCGGCGCAGGCGCTCCTCGGTACGGCGGCGTTCGCCGATCTCGACCTTGAGCGCCACGTTGCTCGCGTCCAGGTCGGCGGTGCGCGCCTGCACCTGGCTCTCCAGCCGGCGTCGCTGCTCCTGATGCTGGGCGAGCCGCTCGCGGGCACGAGCGCGGCCCTGCCAGCCCATCAGGGCGGCCAGCGCCAGCGTGACCAGCGCCAGGCTCCACAGCGTCGATGCCTTCAGCGCCTGCACGAGCACGCTGGACGCGGGAGTCAGGGACACCGCATGCCACCCCTTGGCGTCCAGCGGGGTGCTGCTGGCCAGGTACACCGCATCGTCGTCGGTGCCCGTGAAGCGCAGCCGCGCGGAACGCGATTCGAGTGGATGGGCGTCGGCGTCCAGCGAACGCAGCGGCTGCGACGGAAACTGCCCCGCGTCGCGCAGCCGTCGGCGCACCGCCGGACTCAGCGGCGTCATCGTGCGCAGCCGCCACTGCGGCCGACTGGACAGGAACACCACACCGTCCGGATCGAGCAGCGCGATGTCCCGGTCCTCGACCCGCCAATGGCGCTCCAGCGCCTCGACGTCCACGCGCACCACCAGCACGCCGAGCACCCGCACCCCGTCCAGCACCGGGGCGGCGAACTGGAAGCCACGCCCACCGGTCACCTCGCTGATGCCGTGCGAGGTGCCGAGCCGGCCCTGGATGGCGGCGGCGAAGTCGGCGCGATGCCCGAAGCGCCGACCGATCAGCGTCTGGTCATTGCGGTAGTCGCTGGCGATCAGCACCTGGCCCGATCGATCCAGCAGGTACACACCCGTGGCATGGATGGTTCGCGCGGTCTGGCGCAGCTGCTGGTTGGCGAACGGCAGCAGCCCGTTGTTGTTCGGCTCGCGCAGTACATCGAGAAGGATCGGACGTTCCGCGATCAGGCTGGGCAGGGGCCGGTAGGTGCGAAGCGTGGCATCGACGCCGTCGACCGCGAGTTGCAGTGTCGCCAGCCCGGTATCCACCGCGCGCTCGAGATAGTGCCGATGCACACGCGACCAGGACAGCCCACTGCCGGCCAGCACGATCAGCAGCAGCGTGACCAGCGCGACCGATGTCGCGCGTTGCCCACGCTGGCCGCGTACCGGCCGAGCTACCGTCGATGCACCCATGCCGGTACTGTCGACGCTCCTTGCACCGAATGCAATCGACCTGGTCGGATCGAGGCGTGTCCGATGTCAGCCTTCGAGCGGGACCACTGGACCGATGAGCCCGGTCAGTTCGACGACTCGGCGCGCTCGAGCTTTTCGGCCAGCGCGTTCAGCTTGTGCGCGTAGTCGGTGTACAGCGGCAGGTCGCCCTTGCGCAGCCTCACCCGGTGCCGGTGGTTGCCCTCGATCAACGCGTCCACATGGCGGCTGAATGGGCGGAACGGTCCGATCAGGCGGTGCGTGTAGGTCACGCACACCGCGGCCAGCAGCAGGATGTACAGCACGAACAGTGCGCCGCAGTAGCGGAACAGGTGCACCAGCTGGATCTCGATCATCTCGCTGTAGTAGCTGTCCGTGCCATCGGTGGCGCCGGTGACCACCTCGATCAGGTCGCTGAAGGCGAAGTACAGGAAGCCGCCGAGCAACACCGCCACGATGGCGGTCGAGCCGAGCATGTAGATCAGCAGCTTGAACTGGACGAACGGCTCCCAGATGGCATTGCCCAGGCGGCGCTTCTGGGCGAAGTCCGGATCGGCAAGCTCGGCGATGGACGCCGGCGCGGGCAGGGTGTCGCTGTGGCTCATCGTATCCTTCGGCAAACGGCAGTTTAGCGTCTATCGGGCGCCTCGACCCGATCCTTGAGCTTGGTGTTCGCGGCCAGCGGGTGCCGGTGCCGCCACGCCCGACAGAACGTGAGCGGGTTCACGAAACACATGTGGCACGATCGCCGGCTCCCCGAGAACGACATCGCCGCCATGAACCCGTCCCGCGCCCACGGCATTCACCATCCCCGCTTCCTGGGCCGCCACTGGCTGGCACCTGGCGCGCAACTGATCGGCGACGTGGAGCTGGGCGAGGATGTCGGCGTCTGGTTCAACGCGGTGATCCGCGCCGACAATGCGCCGATCCGCATCGGCGCTCGCAGCAACGTGCAGGACGGCGCGGTGCTGCACGTCGATCCCGGGGTGCCGCTGAGCATCGGCAGCGGCGTCAGCGTCGGCCACCTGGCCATGTTGCACGGCTGCACCGTCGGCGACGGCAGTCTGATCGGCATCGGGGCGGTGGTGCTGAACGGTGCGGTGATCGGGCGCAACTGCCTGATCGGTGCCAAGGCGCTGGTGACCGAGAACACCGTGGTGCCGGACGGCTCGTTGTTCCTGGGCGCGCCGGGCAAGGTGGTGCGCTCGGTCAGCGAGGCGCAGATCGCCGGCATCCGTGCCGGCGCGGACAGCTACGTGGCCAAGATCGAGGCCTACCGGGAGGCGTATCGGGCGCCGTAGGGGCGCGGCAGGGGTCGCCCGATCACACCTGCAAGGCCGGTTCGGCCGGGTCGATCCGGACATCGTCCGTGATGCGCCGCTCGAACGCCTTCAGCCGCTTGTGGATCGACAGCAGCTCCACGATCGTGGTCCACGAGTTGGCGAGGAACTGGAACGAGTTCTCGACCCGGTTGAACGCGTTCATGATCTGCTGGAAGACGCCCAACGAGAAGCCGGCGGCGACGATGGTCGGGCCGAGCGCGATGAACGGGATGAACTGCGCGGTGAAGTTGTAGCCGTAGCGAAAGATGTTGAAGTACATGTAGTTGAAGTACAGCCGGAAATAGTTCTTGCGCACGTCCTGGAACAGTTCGGCCACCGACTTCGGGTCCGCACGAGTGGGGTCGTCCTCGCCGTACACCAGCTCCTTGCGGTAGGCCGCCTCGACCTTCTGGTTGTTGAACTCCAGCCCGGGCAACCGCCACCCGACCAGCGCCAGCAACACCGTGCCGCCCGCCGCGGACAGGATCGCCAGGTAGACCAGCGAGCCGTTCACCGCGCCCAGGTAGGGCAGTTCGGTGACCTGCTGCGACAACGTGTACAGCAGCGGCAGGAAGGCGATCAGCGTCATGATCGAGCTGATGAAGGCCGAGCCCAGGCCCTCGACGATGCCGGCGAAGCGCATCGTGTCCTCCTGCACGCGTTGCGAGGCGCCCTCGATGTCCCGCAGCCGTTCCCAGTGGCTCATGTAGAAGTCGTTCATCGCGGTGCGCCAGCGGAACACGTAGTGGGCGGTGAAGAACAGCACCAGCACGCTGACGAGCACGTTCGGCACGATGATGTAGCCGGCGGTCAGCAGGTCCGCGTAGTACTCGCTCGTGGTGACGGTGCCCGGTTCGGCCAGGGCGCGCTGGATCAGGTCGTAGAACTCCCCGTACCAGGTATTCATCCAGACGCTGACCTGCACCTGGAAGTAGGTCACCAGCAGGATCAGCGCGCTGCCGCACACCGACCAGCCGTACCAGCGATTGCGGTCGATGAAGAACCAGGCGATGCAGAACGCCACCGTGGCCAGCAGGATGTACTGGTAGAGCCAGACCGTCTCGGCGGTCAGGAACGGGTCGCGCTCCCCCTCGGCCACCGGGGCCTTGTCCTGCACGAAACTGAACTGGGTCAGCTCCTGCACGCCGCCGTACCAGATGCCCAAGGTGACGAAGAACCAGCCGATGGCCGACCAGAGGAACAACTTGGGACGGGGGAAGAACGAGGCGAACATGGCGAGGGATCCGGGCGGGGCGTTGGGAAGCGTCGTGATGCCGGTGCGACGCGGCGCAGACCGTTCAGTCTAGTGGCCCGTTCGGGAAATAAGGTGACGCTCAGAGCCCGAGTGCGCCCGCACGGCAAGGCGCCGTGACGAAGGCGCACCGGGGTGCGTCGAGGAGGGGCAACGCAGGCGTGTGGGCGCACTCGGG